>Ga0315307_1000013_pt1 | contig 70860 bp, 63 predicted proteins | sample TDP2_MG_FD_203079 | JGI IMG/M metagenome (GOLD analysis project Ga0315307, IMG submission 203079) | Freshwater sediment microbial communities from Lake Towuti, South Sulawesi, Indonesia - TDP2 | ecosystem: Environmental > Aquatic > Freshwater > Lake > Sediment | place: Indonesia: South Sulawesi...
ATGCCACAGGCACCACAGTACAGCCCACAGTACCCGACTAGGCTTTCCGTCAATGTCTAACGCCTCTTCAGGAAAATCACAGGCCGACTATAATAAGGTTTACAGAACACACGAGCTACGGATGCAACTCTGAATCTTGGTGTTCCTTGTCGTTTCGCCTTCTGATCGTCCTTTGTTCCTGCAGTCTCCTGAAGAGACTCTCCACAGATTTTTGGTCAACAAGGCCTTTGTGTGGTCTGAAGCCTCCCTTGAACCCTTTTGGTATGTGAAGGAGCTCATGGATCAACGTTTTCTCTTTCTCTCCCTCGCCCAGCATGTCATACTGTTCTGAAATGACCTCAATCGCGTAGGAAGGCGGGCGGCGAAGAGCCTCTTGCCATATCTTCCCTAAACCGTGAATGCGGGCTATAGTGCGGGTGGATCGAGAACCCTTGCTGCGAACGCAGTAAACGAACTGAGGAACAACATGGTAAAGGTCTAGGATCTCTGTGATCTCATCAACTAGTTGCTTGACATCTTGCGCCTCTGAGTACTGTATCGGCATCGGTCTCACGCACACCTGAGATAGCCATGGTGCTTTCTTAAGCTTTGGTCCCGCAGACTGATCTTTCATCGGTCAGAGGCGGCGAGTCCACTAGGTTTATATGCTTGTTGCTTTATGCATATTTCTGCTTGGCGGGTTGTAGGATGCGAGGTGGACGCCAAATTCGGAGCTAGTTCTCTTCGGCGTTCTAGACTTGACCATACAACCCTCATCAAGAAACTCACGATGCAAATCTGGAGATGCGAGAAATGTTCAGAGAAGTAACCCCGTCCGTCGATTTCCCCAAGCTCGAACATAAGATCCTGAAGTTCTGGGCTGAGACTGACGCCTTCAGGAAAAGAGTTGCCATGAACAAAGGGAAGGATCGTTGGTCGTTCATGGACGGACCGATCACTGCAAACAATCCTATGGGCGTCCACCATGCTTGGGGGAGGACCTACAAGGACCTTTTCCAACGGTTGAAAGCCATGCAAGGCTACGATCTGCGGTACCAGAACGGGTTTGACTGTCAAGGCCTCTGGATTGAGGTCGAAGTCGAGAAGGAGCTCGGCTTCAAATCAAAACAGGACATTGAGGCCTTCGGCGTCGCCCCGTTTGTCAAAGCATGCAAGCAGCGAGCACTTCGTTACGCCGCTGTGCAGGTCGAGCAGTCAAGACGACTCGGTTACTGGATGGACTGGGACAACCCCCAGACGCTACGTTATCTAGCTAATAGCCTAGAGAATCCCGCCAAAGACATCACGGTCCAAGGTCCCAATGGCCCTGTCACAGATTCCGCTGAAAGGCTTGTCGGTAGACTGGGTTCGCCAGAGCTAGGGGGATCTTACTTCACCTTCTCAGACGAAAACAACTACACGATCTGGACTGTGTTGAAGAAATGTCACGAGAATGGTTGGATCTTCAAGGGAAGAGACGTAATGCCATGGTGTCCCAGATGCTCAACAGCCTTGTCGCAGCATGAGATAGTCACGGAGGGGTATCGAGAACTTACCCATCGCGGTATCACTGTAAGGTTCCCACTTCGTGGCAGACCAAAGGAGTCACTGCTTGTCTGGACAACGACCCCATGGACTCTAACGTCAAACGTTGCAGCGGCTGTCCATCCAGACTTCACATATGTGAAAGTCAGATACGGAGAGGAATTCCTCTATTTTGGCAAATTCGCGCTTGAAAGGACCCTCCAGCAGGGGGCTTACGAGATAGCGGGGGAGATTCAGGGCAGCGAGATGGAATGCTGGGTCTACGACGGACCCTATGACGAGCTGCCAGCCGAGAGGGAGTCTGGTGCTGCGGAAGCCCACAAGATCATCCTGTGGACAGAAGTAACTAGGGAAGAAGGCACAGGCATCGTTCACATAGCGCCGGGATGCGGAAAAGAAGACCTAGAGCTCGGCGAAGTCCACGGGTTGCCAGCGGTTGCACCGCTGGACGAGTTTGGGACGATTATAGAAGGCTTTGGGGAGTTCACCGGGGTTCATGTTTACGATTCAGCGCCACTAGTGATCGAAGACTTGAAGCAAAAAGGCTTGGCGTTCAAGATTGAGGACTATACTCACCGTTACCCTGTGTGTTGGCGGTGTGGATCCGAGCTTGTCTTCCGGCTTGTTGACGAATGGTTCATTAGCATGGGGGAGAAGTTCACGAAATCACTTGAGGAGATTGCTGAGGAAGAGAAGAAGAGGAATCTTCGGTACCAGATCGTTGACGTCGCCAAGCAGGTCAGATGGATCCCGGAGTATGGTCTCCAGCAGGAGCTTGACTGGTTGGAGAACATGGAAGACTGGATGATCTCGAAGAAACGGTACTGGGGCTTGTCTCTTCCGATCTGGGTATGCTCGGAATGTGGAGGCTTTGAAGTCGTAGGTGGCAAAGAAGAGCTTAAGACACGGGCAGTGGACGGTTGGGACGTCTTTGAAGGACACACCCCGCATCGACCATGGTTGGACGCGGTAGAAATCAAGTGCTCTAAATGCGGCGCCACAGCATCGCGCATTCACGACGTGGGGAACCCGTGGCTGGACGCAGGCATTGTCTCGTACTCAACTCTGGGATACAGGCACGACCGAGACTGCTGGGTGAAATGGTTTCCAGCTGAGCTCATTTGTGAGTCTTTTCCTGGACAATTCCGGAACTGGTTCTACGCGATGCTGGCAATGAGCACGATTATGGAGAGACGGGCACCATTCAGAGTTTGCTTTGGACACGGCCAAGTTCTTGGTGAAGACGGACGCGAGATGCATAAGTCTTGGGGGAACGCGATATGGTTCGACGACGCCGTGGAGACAATGGGAGCCGATGTCATGAGGTGGATGTACTGTACAACACGACCGGAGAATAATCTGCTCTTCGGTTACAAGAGGGCAGACGAGGTAAAAAGGCGCTTCCTGATCCCACTTTGGAATATCTATAGCTTCTTCGTTACCTACGCCAACCTGGACAAGTGGACACCTCAAAGCGCCCCTGAACCAACATCACTCTCGCTTCTGGACCGCTGGATACTGTCTAAGGCAAACATCTTAGTCGAAGATGCGACCACATGCCTTAACGACTTTGATCCTTACAATGCCGCCACATCCATTGAAAGGTTTGTAGAGGAGCTATCCACTTGGTATGTTAGGCGGTCGAGGCGGCGGTTTTGGAAAAGTGAGAAAGACGATGACAAGAACGCCGCCTACGCAACACTTTACAGATGCTTGACGATACTCACTAAGCTTCTAGCACCGTTCCTCCCCTTCAGCACTGAGGAATTGTACCAGAACTTGGTCCGCGCTGTATACCAGAAGTCTCCTGAAAGTGTGCACCACAACGATTGGCCTGTACCCGATAAGAAAGCAGTCAACGAGGAGCTTATGGCGAACATGGACTTGGCTATCAAAGTCTGCGAACTTGGCCGTTCAGCACGTGGCAAAGCAGGCATAAAGCTCCGCCAACCCCTTTCGAAGGTCGTCGTCTTTGGAGAGAGCACAGCTCTGGAACGTGTGGAAGCACTGAAAGACCTAGTTGCAGAAGAGCTCAATGTGAAGAGGCTTGTTCTAACGACGCAGAAAGACGAGTTGACAGAGTACATTGTGAAGCCTCTGCCAAGTGTCCTAGGAAGAAAGCACGGCAAGCTGCTTGCAAGAATCAGAGACACTGTTGCAGGCATGGACGCGAAGGCACTTGCAACGTCCCTACAAAAAGGACTTGGAGTAGACCTGAATGTCGATGGGAAAAAAGTGACCTTGCTGCCAGAAGAGGTAGAGATCGCAACCCAACCTCGGGAAGGTTTCTCACTAGCAGAGGACGAGGAACTTGTCGTCGCTATCGACACAACACTGACAAGCGATCTGAAGATGGAGGGACTAGCCCGAGACATCGTCCGCCACATCCAGAACCAGAGAAAAGAGGCGGACTTCAACATAGCGGACCTGATCGAGACATACTACGAAACGGTACCCAAGCTTTCAAAGGTTTTCGAAGCTTTCACAGACTACATTGCCACAGAGACACTCTCAACGGTGATCCGTGCAGCGAAACCACCAGAAGAAGCTCACGTCGCCAACTATAAGATCCAAGGGGAACCCCTACGGGTTGGTCTCATACGAGTCAAGAAGGCATAAGCTACCATCCCGTACATGGCTTGAGGAATCTCGTTAGTGAGGATTACATTGCTTAGCTCAAGCCTCAGACTGCTCTTTTGGAAGCACGACAGCTGAGGCGAAGCAGTCAAAAACTGGGCAAGCAATGTCACTCCCAATGTCACACACGAGGCATACCGAAACAAGGGTCACGCCGCCTCCGTCGGTTCTGACCTGCTGAAGCAGATTCCGCAACAGTCGAATCTTTGCCTAGTCTATGATCGATCGAGACTGGTTATTTGCGGCATATATCCGACAATGTTCGTAAGCATTATCTGAGAGTCCGCTTCTAGTTGGCTCTGTGATCAGATGTCACAAGTGGCCAGCATAGACCTTCTCCACGGCGAGAAAGTTGACGTTGTGACTAGGCCTCATGCCCTCTCATTTGCCAGATACCATCTCTTTGCGGCCTATCTCTTTGCGGTCGCGGCTTTCCTAGCGTGGTTCCACTCATATCTGATAACCCACAAACCTCTTCTAGATGCACTTGGTCTAACTGATACGGCATTCGGAACAACAGGCATCGCGACAGCGGACGTAGTGCTCTTAGTTCTGTTCTGGGTCATTCTTCTTCTGAGCGGCTTTGGCATAGGAGTTCTATGGGTAAGCAAGGCTCCGCTTGTCTACATAGTTTTGGTCGGGGCGGCCGGAACAGCCTTGGAAATCCTCTTTCTTGCGCAGTACGAGTCGGCTCTGGTTCAAGGGGCGATGGTAAAGCTCGTGTTACTATGCGTTGCGTCGGTCATATCCATCGTTCTTACTGAAGTATATCGGAGAGGGCACGTATACGTTATTACAAACTACCGGATAGTCGCCAAGAAAGGGTTTATTGGAAAAGAGGAAAGAGAGATTATGTACGACAAGATCACAGACATCTATGTAAGCCAAGGGATACTCGGCAGGATATTCAACTTTGGAACCGTTATCCCCGTATCATCCTCAGGTTTTGGCCTTGGCGAAGACTCAGCACAAGCCTTCATAGCCTCAACCACCTCCTTCAAGAAACACCGGATAGGAGGCGGCTTCTCGGGAGGTAGGAGTGTTCAAAGACCAAGAGCGGCAACATATTTCTCCCTTCACGGCATACCGAATCCTAAGAGAATACGAATAGTCATCGGCAATAGGCAACTCGAGGCCAAAGAGGCGCCAGTTCTAAGAAGGATAGAGAATGCCCTCAAGGAAGGAGGCAGTAGGGAAGAAGACTACCAAGAGCCGTAGGTGATAAAGATCTCCTTTCCTCGCAAGTCTTAAGCCGAGATGCAACACAAGAGTGCTTTGAGGATGCACTGTCTTGAAGAAGATAGATCTGCGAGGGAAGAGAGTTGTCTTCAAAGAGAAGCGTGTAGTGACGACTGAAGATTTCGTAGTCAAAGGCCCAGAACCGGACCAAGTTCTCGTACGAACGGAAAGCTCACTAATAAGCCCGGGGACTGAAACGGCCTTTCTCATGGCGCTCCCAAACACTCCGAAGAAGTTCCCAATGTACCCTGGCTACTCCAATGCTGGCATCATAGTTGCCACAGGAAGCGACGCTTCCACGTTCAAGCCCGGAGAAAGAGTTGTCTCCCGTTCGAACCACGCTACACACGTGACTGTCAAAGAAGACAGAACGCTACGGATTCCGGATACGATGTCTTTCGACGACGCATCGTTCTTCGCCCTCAGCTCAATAGCTATGCAGGGCATAAGAAAAGCTCATATCGAGCTCGGAGAGTCCGTGGTAGTTCTAGGTCAAGGCTTGGTGGGCAACTTAGCACTTCAACTCGCGAAGCTGGGCGGAGGGATGCCAGTTATTGGAATTGACATGTTTGACAACCGGCTGGAAACATCTCAGAAATGCGGCGCAGACCTTACATTCAACCCGTCACAAGTGAGTCTGGAGGAAGCTGTAAGGAATGCTACAGACGGCAAGGGCGCAGATGTGGTGGTCGAATCCACAGGAAACCCACAAGCAGTCTCAACGGCGATTGATCTCGCCGGAAAATACGGCAGGGTGATTCTCCTAGGGAGCACTAGAGGAACGACCGAGGTGAACTTCTACAGCGGCGTTCATAGGAAGGGAATATCAGTAATCGGCGCACACGAGTCCCTTAGGCCTCTTCATGAATCTGCCCATGGGCAGTGGACCCAGAAAGACGATTCTGCCTTGGCACTGAGACTGATCAGCAAAGGATTGCTCAAAGTCCGGGAACTCGTGTCGGAAAAGATTAGCTTTAGGAAAGCCGACGAAGCTTACAAGAAACTTGTCGAATCGAAGCACCAAGTCATCGGCGTCATTCTGGACTGGAACAAATAGGCTGCGCTTGCTCCCCACATCCAGGGATCTTTCCCAACTACCGGTCGGCGGCTGAACACGAGGAACAGAAAGAGTCGTGCTAGAGGCATCTTTGCAGGAAAGTTAGCTGACATGTCCAATGGCGGCAAATAGAAAGAGAAGCAAAGAGGTTTCTGCCACAAGTGGCTTCTGATACTTCTCCCTATTTCTTCATTGTGAAGAGATGTCTGCGACGATTGAGTTGTTGAGTTCTATTATATCTTCGGTTCTGAGTTCAAGGAGTCTATCACGCGACCCTCCTCCGCAGTACACAGTCTCGTACTCAAGGAGAGACTTGTCTACTACTGCTCGCATTTTGGTCCTGTGCCCGACCGAAGGCGTTGCTCCAGGCGTGTAACCACTGATCTTCTCAGCTTCAGAGGATTGGACTAGTTGAACGCTACCAACATTGAGCGCTCTTGCTGCAGCCCCGAGATCGACTCTTCTGTCCCCGGGCACGATCAGGATTACGCTTTCACCTGTATCAGTTCTTGAGACCAAGTTCTTTGTCAACCTATGAAGATTAACCCCTGCGGCCTTCGCCGCGTCAGACGTGTGGATTGTCTCTTTCTTGATGATGAATCTGTGCCATAGGTCGTGTCTCTCAAGAAACTTCTCCAGGTCAACAGCGCTCATGAATATCATCTGGGCAATCCTATGCTATCTGAACGCTTTTTGTCATAAATAGGTTGCTAGCAAAATGGTTGCCGTGGGTTGGCTTAGGCTGCGGAACTTGAATGGTAAAGAATTTATTCTTGATTGTGCTGTCACTTTACACTTGATCGATTCGAGAACGACAAGATGACAATGATGATGAAGTCCGTTGGCTGTGCGTCCGCCTTTTGCCTAGGTGCTTGGATTAGTAGTCAAACGCATCGCCCGAACAAAGATGGGCTCCGAGCCAAGAGGTGAAATGCATGGATACTAACGCTTTAGTTCAGAAGATCCACAAACTAAGGAAAGAGAAACAGGCAGTCATCCTCGCCCACAATTACCAACGTCCGGAGGTCCAAGACATAGCTGATTTCGTCGGCGACAGCTTGGAGCTGTCCCTCTGCGCGACCCAGACGCAAGCAAAGATCATAGTCTTTTGCGGAGTCACCTTCATGGCTGAGACAGCAGCTATTCTCAACTCAGACAAGAAAGTCCTGATTCCCGACAGGAATGCTCTATGCCCAATGGCTTCCATGTTACCTGCAGACCTTGTAGATTTCTACAGAGAGAAACATCCCGACGCAAGGGTAGTCCTGTACATCAACAGTCTAGCCGAGGCCAAAGCCCTCTGTGACGCAGTCTGTACCTCGGCCAACTCAGCCGAGATCATAGATCGAATGAACTCAGATGCTGTTCTCTTCGGACCAGACTCAAACTTAGCGGACTACGCCCGAAACTTCACCAGCAAGAAGGTCGTACCTATACCTGCATGTGGCTTCTGCCCGGTTCACAAGCTCTTCAACAGACCAACCATACTAGCGCTTAGGAGAATCCACCCGGATGCCGAGGTAATGGCTCATCCAGAGTGCAGCCAAGAAGTGCGCAGAGTTGCGGATTTTGTCGGTAGCACCTCAAGAATGTACAAGGAAGCTTTAGTCTCAAAGGCAAAGAAGTTCATCGTCGCAACAGAAGTAGGGCTACTTCACCGCATGAAGAAGGAAAGGCCGGATGCTGTGTTCATTCCAGCATACGAAGAAGCGATATGTGTGAACATGAGGCTACACACGCTCGGTAAGATCCACCAGAGCCTAAAGCAGGAAAGGTACCAGGTGCACGTGCCTCCAAAGACTCTAGCGAAGGCTAGGACTGCGATTGAGTTCATGTTGAAGACGAGAGAAACCCTAGCTTAAAGCAGGTAGCTGCTCACGATGCGCAGCAAGTAGAATGAGAGAACAGACTGCGCCGTCAATTCGCTGCAGGGTTGGGTCACCCTCCGCCAATCGGAGGGATTAAAGCCACCACATCACCATCCCTCAGCTTGGTCTCCGCGCCAAGCAACGTTCCTGCATCGGTACCGTTGACAAGAATCCGAATCGACGGGTCAAGCTTGCCCTCTTCAAAGTAGAGGTAGCGTTGCGCCTCTTGTCCGTATTTCGAAGCCAATCTCTCTATAGTCTCACCCAAGGTTGCGCCTTCCCCCACCAGCATCTCTTCCTGTGAGGTACCGGCTAGTTCACGCATAGTTGTGAAGTATCTGACTATGACCTTCATGACGGTTGCATCCGGCTATCAGTCGAGAAGAAAAACAGAGGCAACTTGATCTTAAACTTAGTGTTCGCTTTGGCTTCTCTGGTCGGATTTCTGTTTGTCGCAAGGTTAATATGTCGGACTCGTTTCATAACGATGTTATGCGAGGCGGTGTCATTTGACTAACATCGAAACCAATGATCTCTCATACGCAGAGCTAGAGCTCTACTCACGGCAGATAGTCCTCGCCGAAGTGGGCTACAAAGGACAGTTGAAACTCAGAAACGCAAGAGTCTGCGTTGTTGGGTTAGGTGGACTTGGGTCGCCTATCTTGTTACAGTTAGCTGCTATGGGCATAGGGCATCTCCGCTTAGTCGATTGCGATGTCGTTGAGCTTTCCAACCTGCATAGACAACCTCTCTACGACATGGGTGCGCTCGGCTATGCTAAGGTTGAGGTTGCGGCGAAAAAGCTGCGTGAACTTAGCCCTAGGGTAGATGTTGAGCCTTTGCCCTTGGCATTGAACGTCGATAATGCTGAGGACTTGGTCAGAAACGTTGATGTGGTTGTGGATGGGCTCGATAGCATGACCCCGCGCTATGCTATCAACAGAGCGTGCCAGAAGCTTAACGTGCCATACGTTTTCGGAGCTGCGATTATGATGATGGGTAGTGTGTCCACGATAATACCCGGAAAGACCCCTTGCCTTGAGTGCTTTCAGGGCAACCTTGATGATGAGACGCTGCCGAAATGCTCGGTCGTGGGGGTTCACCCTTCGATTCTAGGCATAGTCGCTTCCGTCGAAGCTTCAGAAACTGTAAGAATCATACTCGGGAAGGAACCGCTTCTGAAAGGGAGAATGCTTCACTGCGATATTGGTAGAATGGATTTTGAGAAGATAGATATCCAGAAGGCCGAGAACTGCCCAGTGTGCGGCTCAGAACCTCGCGGGTCACCAATGACGCTTCAACGGAAGCAAGTTGTCGAGCTTTGTGGGAGAGGAGGGAAGAGGGTTTTTCTTGTGTCACCAAGAAAGCCCCTCGAACTCGACATGGAGAAGTTGCGCCTTTCCCTTGAACATGAAGGTTACGAGATCAAGGTCAAAGGCGACCTTGGGGTGACCTTTAGTAATCCCAAGAATAGTTTGGGCAGTGTCCTCAGAAGTGGCATAGTGATAGTCGAAGGTCTTCAGAGCGAGGAAGAGGCGCAGGGCTTCAGCACCAGGATTCTGGGCAACACGTGACAGGCTCAGTCTTCATGGAGGGTATCGAAAGGCATATATATAACGCTGTTATATCCTTTAGCGAGGAACAACTATGCCCTCAAACCCTAGGCCCAACCGCACTCTAGACTGCATAGGGCTATACTGTCCAGAACCAGTCTTCCGAACTCGTGTGGAATTGGACAAGATTGCCGTCGGCGAAGTTCTAGAGGTTCTTGCGGATGACCCAGCAGCAGAGGAGGACATAAAGAGCCTGGTTAGGCGGACTGGGCAAGAGCTGGTTGAGCTTAGAGACAATGGAAGTCATCTCAGGTTTCTAATAAGAAAGGCTGAATGAGGATTGAAGGATTTGAGTCAAAAAAAGATACTCTATGTCCAGACGAGTGGTGTCGATACGCCAGAGCGGGCTTACGCGCCTTTCATACTCGGTACTACTGCTACCGCAATGGGGATTGATGCCACGGTATACTTTCTCATTAAAGGGGTGACGTTGGTCAAGAAAGGTGAAGCTGAGAAGATCAAGCTGGGAGACTTTCCGTCCCTGAAGGAGGTTATGGACCAAGCGGTCAAAGCCGGAGTTAGGCTTGAGGTCTGCGAGCAAAGCTGTATGCTTCTTGGACTGTCCCGGGGAGACTTCGTGGAAGCTTCCAAGATAGTGGGCGCGGCGACACTGAACGACCGACTCCTAGACGCTGATGCTGTCCTGTGCTTCTGACAGTGCGGATGGCGGTTCTATGATGCGAAGAGTCTACATGGATCACGCAGCAGGAATGCCTATCGATGAACGCGTTGTAGAAGCTATGATACCCTACTTTGCCGAGAAGCATGGTAATCCGTCCTCCACGCATTCCCTTGGCGATGAGGCGCGAAAGGCTATATTCGAAGCTCGCACAAAAATAGCGAACCTTGTTGGGGCAGAACGAAGAGAGGAGATCATCTTCACCTCAGGGGGAACAGAAAGCAACAATCTGGCTATCAAAGGCGTTGCCCAAAAGAACAAGTCAAGAGGAAACAAGATAGTCACCAGCTCGATTGAGCACATGTCGGTGATCAACGCGTGCAGGGACCTTAGCAAGCAAGGTTTCGACATCGCCTACCTACCAGTCGACAAGTACGGGACTATTGACCTTCAAACCTTGAAGCAAGAGATCACTAGCAAGACGATCCTAGTGTCTATCGCGTATGCTAACGGTGAGATAGGTACAATCCAGCAGATAGCCGAGATCGGCAGAATAGCGCACGACCAAGGAGCTTTCTTTCACGTTGACGCAGTGGCAGCGGCAAGTCAGATACCCATAGACGTTCTGGGAGAGAACATCGATCTACTCACTCTTTCGTCAAACGACATGTACGGTCCAAGAGGGACAGGAGCCCTTTACATCAAGACTGGTGTCCCCATCCAACCACTAATTCATGGGGGTGGGCAAGAACGAGGCCTAAGGTCCGGAACCGAGAACCTTCCAGGGATAGTGGGTATGGGCAGAGCAGCAGAGATCACGGGATCTGAAATCGGATATGAAGCCGACAGGTTGGCAAAGCTAAGGGACAGGTTCATCGGGGTGATTCTCGACAAAGTCCCTGAATCGTACCTGAACGGTCACCCGAGCAGACGCCTGCCCAATAATGTCAACGTCCGTTTCAGCTACATTGAAGGCGAGTCTCTGATACTCAGCTTAGACATGGAAGGAGTATCCTGCTCCTCTGGTTCAGCGTGCACATCAAAGACCTTGGAGCCTTCTCACGTTCTCTTGGCGACAGGTTTGAAGCATGAGGAAGCGCATGGCTCACTCCTCTTCACCCTTGGAAAGGGGAACACCAAGGAAGACGTTGACTACGTGGCTGACTTGTTGCCTGGAATAGTGAGGAGGTTGAGGTTGATCTCGCCGTTGACACCGAAGGGGCTGATCGCATAATGTATAGTGAGAGAGTTCTGGAGCACTTTAGGAACCCACGTAACATGGGCGAAATTCCGGACGCCGACGGGATTGGCACGGTCGGCAACCCTGTTTGCGGCGACCTCATGACCATCTACATTAAGGTCACAAAGAATCGCATATTGGACATAAAGTTCAAGACGTTCGGCTGCGGAGCCGCGATTGCCACAAGTAGCATGGTAACTGAGCTGGCAAAAGGAAAGACTCTCGAAGAAGCGATGAAGATAGCGAGAGCTGATGTCGCTGACAATCTGGACGGGCTGCCTCCGGTGAAAATGCACTGCTCGAATCTGGCTGCTGATGGGCTACGTGCAGCTGTTGAGGACTATCTGAAGAAGATAAAGCCAGTAACTGGCCAAGCAAGCAAACCCAAGACTAGCGAAAGCACTGCTTAGACGGGAACCTTACCCCCGTTGAAGTCGCGTTTGGTCTTGCCAAGTTCGTTCTCGACTTCTTTCAGCCAGGTCTGATCGAAGACCGGGCCGTCTTTGCAGACCCGATACTTTCCTATGACACAGCTTCCGCAGATGCCCATAGCACACAACATGACGCGTTCCAAGCTCACCTGTAAGGAAGTATTGTGCTTCTTGGCTAGAAGGTACATTCTGCGAATCATAGCCTCGCTTCCACAAGCATAAATGATATCGAACTTTCTTGAGGAAAGGAACCTCTCCGCCACTTCGGTTGCCAGTCCTTTGGTTCCGCAACTGCCATCATCTGTTGCCAAGATCACTTCAGCAACTCCCTTAACAGCAAGGTTTCTCAGCTGGTCTACAAAGAGAAGCTCGCTACAGGTCTTTGCTCCCTCCACGACAGTAGTTTTCACCTTCTCAGCGAGGAGCCTCGTAGTCAACATCATCAGAGGCGCCGTTCCAATGCCTCCGCCGACGACCAAGGCTTCTTTGCCCTCAATCCTGAAGGGGTTGCCGAAGGGTCCTCGAACACCGAACACATCGCGGTTCTTCATTCCGTTCAGCGCTTGGGTTGCTTCTCCGACTTCTCTCACAGTCACAGATGACGACTCGTTGCTAGTGGAAGAGATGCTCAGCGGTATCTCGTCCACCCCTGGGATCCAGACCATGATGAACTGGCCGGGCTCGGCTGATGAACAGAGCTCGTCCCTAAAAGAGAAGGTCTTGACCTTGGGAGCCTCGGCCTTCACCTTCTGGATCTGAATCATGCGCATCTGGTCAGCTTCTATGTGCCAGCCCGACAATCTCTTTCACGCTCTTGTGCCCTTTGCCTTCAAGGTACGAGTCGACACCTTTCGCTACAGTATTGAAGATTGCCAAGTCCTCGAAAGCTATGGCTGAACCAATCTGGACTGCCGAAGCTCCGGCCAACATGAACTCGACAGCGTCTCTCCATGTTCTAATCCCTCCACATCCAATAACTGGAATGTCCGTGGCCTCATAGATCTCGTACACGCACCTGACGGCGATGGGTTTTATGGCTCCGCCTGAAAGCCCGCCAATCTTATTTGCCAAAATCGGCTTCGCAGTCTCGATATCTATTGCCATCGCCTTGACCGTGTTAATGGCCGTGATAGCGTCTGCGCCGACCATGGCTGCTGCTCTGGCCAGCGTCGTAATGTCGGTCACGTTGGGGGTCAGCTTGACGAAGACAGGCCCGTCCACCGTGTCTTTCACTTTCTCTGTGACTTCGCTTATCGTCTGGGGGTTCTGTCCGATCTCAGCTCCCGCTCCCTTCACGTGCGGACATGAGAGATTGAGCTCCAATGCATCAGCGCCTGAGTCTGCTGCGACGGCTGCAACCTCAGCGTACTCCTCAGCAGAGAAGCCATAGATGCTGACGATCAATGGAACCTTAAGATCATGCAGTTCTCTGATCTCTTCGGCGAACTCGTGAATGCCGGGATTCGGCAGCCCCAGAGCATTGAGCAGTCCACCCTCAACTTGGATTACTGTTGGGTTTTGGTAGCTCCTGCGAGCTTTCAGCCCGACAGATTTTGTGGTGACCGCGCCTGCTCCGGCTCGAGCTACCCGCCTTAACAAGTCCGATGACGTACCCAGGATTCCCGAAGAAAGAATTGTGGGATTGCTGAGGCTTAACCCCCCGATCTCTGCTCTAAGCCTAGTCGAATCCTGCATGACAATCACTGAAGTCTTGCCAACTCTGGGTATATTAACGTTTAAAGCTCCCCTTCCGGGGAACGCCAGCCCCCTACGGAAAAGGTTATTCACTAGGCGAGACAATAGTGTTTGAAGGTTCATGGTGAACGTTTTTGAAAGCAACCATCGTCCCGTCGGTTGTGGGAGTCTTCAGCTTCGGCGAAGACGGGAAGCTAGTTGAGAAGATTCTGTTTCCTAAGGATACTTTGAAGGTAGCTGAAAGACTCATTGAAGTCGAGTCTGGGAGAGCTATCAACGAGATTGTGGTTCTGGTCAAGAACCTAGAAGAGAGAGGCTACAGCAGTTTCGTGTTTGAGAATCCAGAGATGGCCCAAGCTGTCAGAAAGGAGTTAAAAGTAGTTACTGAGGTTGAGGCGCCTTCGAGATTCGCCGAAGCCTTGCGTGAGAATCTGGCGAGATACGCTGTTGAGGCAGGTTTCCTTGAATCCGCTCTTGAATTGAGCAAGTGGGTCCATGACGTCTCGATGGAGATATCCAAGATCAAGGTGCGAAGGGCAGCTGAGAAAAGGGACGTGTTGATTGTGCAGGCTGTTCAAGCGCTGGATGAGTTAGACAAGACCCTGAATCTGTTGATGAGTCGCATACGCGAATGGTATGGTCTTCATTTCCCAGAGCTTGATAGGCTTCTTGAGAAACATGAAATCTACGCCAGACTCGTTCGCGATCTCGGCAGGAAAGACGGTTTCACAGAGGAGAACATTGAGAAACAGAACGTGCCGAAGAACAAGGCGGTGCAGCTCGCCAAAGCTGCGAGGACCTCAATGGGCGCCGACTTCTACGACGTAGACATGGAGCAGATCCAGATCTTGTGTGGACAATCTCTGGAGTTGTATGGCGCAAGATCCAAACTGGAGATGTACCTCGATGAAGTTATGAAGGAAGCTGCACCTAACACACGTGCCCTGGCAGGAGCAACGTTGGGAGCAAGACTGATAGCCATTGCAGGCGGAATAGGAAACTTGGCCAAGAGGCCTGCGAGCACGATACAGGTGTTGGGTGCAGAGAAAGCTCTTTTCAGATCGTTGACGACAGGCGCTCGTCCCCCTAAGCATGGCATAATCTTCCAGCATCCTCTTGTCCATGGCTCTAAACGTTGGCTTAGAGGCAAGGTCGCCAGAGCCTTAGCGGGCAAACTTTCGATTGCGGTAAGGACCGACGCCTTCAGCGGCAACCTTGTCGGCGACAGACTAAAAGAAGACCTGCGGAAGCGAATTGAGGAAATGTGGAAGAAGCATGCTGAACCCAAGCCTAGGGCACAACTAAAGTCATCTCATAGAAGAAGGAAGAAATATGGGCGTAAGGGTTGAGCAGCATCCCCAGTTCGATGATGTCTACCGCGTCACGTTTGAGGACGGGTCGCAAAGGCTCGCAACCAAGAACGTCGCTCCCGGAAGAATCGTCTACGGGGAACAGCTGCTCAATGTCGAGGATGTTGAGTATAGGCTCTGGGACCCCTTCCGAAGTAAACTCGCGGCTGCAGTCTTGAAGGGGCTGACGCACCTCCCTATCCAACTAGGTTACAAGGTTCTGTATCTCGGGGCAGCCTCTGGAACGACAGCTAGCCATGTTTCCGACATTGTTGGCGAGCAAGGACTTGTTTACTGCGTGGAGTTTTCGCCTCGATCTATTCGCGATCTCATAGACAACGTCTGCAAGTTCCGTGCAAACATGACACCAATACTTGCTGATGCAAGGGTCCCGAGAAAATACTCGATGCTCGTAGGGAAGGTGGATGCTGTGTACTGCGACGTCGCTCAACCCGAACAGGCTCGAATCCTCGTCAGCAACGCAGAGCTATTCCTTAGGAAGAAAGGTTGGGCAATGCTCGTGGTGAAAGCGAGAAGCATCGACGTCACAGAAGAGCCATCAGAAGTCTATAGACGGGAGATCGGCGTTCTGCGGGAAAATGGATTCATGATCTCCGAAGTCATCTTTCTTGAGCCTTATGACAAGGCCCATGCGACAGCAGTGGCACAATACTCATCTTGATAGTTATCTTGCCAGTAGGAATGAGCAACCCATCTGGGCTAGACTGCACTGGTGCAAATGGCAGAACGAGTCTTGCGATGGGGACCTTGGTGACTGGTTAGAGCTTGAGCTTCTCTCTCAAGTATTCTCTGCTTGCTGCCATGCTTTCTTTCGGCGGTAGGTTTGTTCTATCTTGCTCGACGACCGCCCATTCGATGTTTAGCCCTTTGACTGCTTTCATAGTGGCGGGGAAGTCGATAATCCCTCGTCCGAGCTCCGAGAACTCGTGCTTCCTGATGCCTTCTTCTGTTCCATCCTTCAGGTGAAGGTAGGCGACGCGTGGTTCATGCTCTCTAATAAACTCGACTGGCGACAATCCGCCGCACTTGACCCAGTAGGTGTCGACGCAGAGCGCGACATGCTCTGGATTCGTGTTTTCGAGGATTACCTGGATCCCACGGGCGTTGTTAACAATCTCCTGCCAATGGTTGTGGTAACAGACTTTAACACCGCGTTTCAGGGCTCGTTTCCCAAACTCCTCAAGCTTCTTGGAGTTCTGCAAGTACTCGGTGTCAGAGTTCTCCTTGCCTCCGGCGCCGCTGAAAAGGAGGTAGCGCCCGTCAGTCTTGTTCAGGATGCCTAAAGCCTTGTCCGTGGCTGCGGTGTCAGCTGCGGTCACGCCCATATGCAGACCTGCGAGGCTGAGTCTGCGTGAAGCAAGAGCTTTCTTCGGGTCTGCGATATTCTCAAAAGCGACTGGCCCCGTCTCTACGCCTTCGTATGCTAAGGACGCGACCTCATCGAGCACGCCTTCAATGTCTGTGCTGATCCTTTTCCCCCAAATTATAAGTTGAGCTCCAACTTTGAGCTTGCCCACATTTATCACCTTAGAGCAATCTCATGTTCCCTCACTATTTAAAACCAGCTTACAGCAAGTTCACAAGATCGCTAGGAGCTCACATCGTTCCGCTCATGGACGTTCAGCACCCCACTCTTGCCGTCGGAAAGGCTGCGGTGACCATCAACTTGGTCACTTTTATCCATAACCTTAAACTGATGTGTTCAGCACCTATAGTTCGACGATGAGTCATGGGTTTAGGAGACGCTATAGTCTGCCAGAACCTAGCTAAGGAATACGGAGGCGCCAAGGCAGTCAAAGCTCTTGACGACGTGAGTTTCTCGGTTGCCAAGCGAGAAGTCTTTGGTCTTCTAGGACCCAACGGAGCTGGCAAGACAACCCTCGTGAAGATAATGGCAACTCTTCTTAAGGCTACCTCGGGAACCGCACAAGTGGGCGGGTATGACATCGACAAGGAAGAAGGAAAAGTCCGTAGCATCATAGGCTACGCGGGGCAAGACTCGGAAAGGTCTGCTTACTTTAGACTTTCTGTTCGCGAGAACCTCGTCTACTTCGCGCATGCCTTGCGAGATGTGCCAATAGACGCGGTCAAGGAAAGGATCAGTCTCGTAGCTTCAGCGATCGGCTTTTCCGACAGACTGGACAGGCATTTCATTGCACTCTCGGGCGGCGAGAAACAGCTTGTCATTGTTATGAGGGCGATCATGCATGATCCTGAAGTTTGCTTCTTGGATGAGCCGTCGAAGAGCCTTGATCCGGTTACGGCTCGTAACGTTAGGACCTTCCTCAAGTCCTACGCTCAGGAACACGGTATGACGATGTTACTCACAACACACAACATGAAAGAAGCCGAGGAGTCCTGTGACAGACTGGCTTTCATCAACCACGGAAGGCTCCAGTTCCTTGGGACGCCATCGGAATTCAAGAAACGAGTTACAGTCAAAGAGATAATAGAGATCGGCGTTCCTAAGCTGGACGGAAACGTGGAATCGAAGCTTCTCAAGATAGAAGGCATCAGCAACATGACAAATGAGCCGAATGTCAGGCTCTACTGCGATGACGCCTTCAAAGCTCTCAGCGAGGTACTGGCTGTACTCAGTAGCGAGGGCCTGAAAGTCCCTGTGAGGATGGTTGAACCTTCACTTGAGGACGCGTTTGCATTCTTCCTAGAGAACGATGAGGCGAGATGAAAATGGCAAGTCCTCTGAAACTCTTCTATATGGCTGTTTGGCGAGAGATACTTACCTTGACCCGGTACAAGGCCAACTTCGTATTTGAAATTTTGACGAGCTTGCTCTTCGCCTTCGGAATGCTCGTATTCGCGGTCGCGTTCGACGTTTCTGTCCTTGGCCAGACTGTTGGTTCAACTAACTACGTAGCCTTTGTCACGTTAGGACTGAGTTTCCAGAGCTGGCAAGGCATCGCGCTCTGGAACGCAGCGGGCAGGTTCCAGGGCGAACTCAGCACAGGCCAGATTGACTACACGTTTAGCTGCCCCTTCTCACGCTACTGGTATGTGACGAGTAACATTGCTGCTTCAGCCATTCTGTCAATACTCTTCTTTGCGCCAATGTTGAGCGTTGGCTTATGGTTCACCAAGGAGACGATAACGATGGAGGGACTGCTCCTAGGACTCGTAGCGACACTAGTTTCAGTGGCTTCATTGGCTCAGTTGGGCACCGTATTTGCCTCTCTGGTGTTGCGATATAGACAGGTAACAGCAGTATTCGGCTTCTTCAACTTTGCCTTTCAGATACTGACAGGCATGCTTGTGCCGTTCCAGCTTCTTCCTTTACCTTTGCGGGTCATAGGTTATGGTATGCCTCAGACGTTCGGGATGGACCTACTCAGATACTACGCCATGAGAACAAAACCGATCATGCCAGTCGAGTACGAATGGATCTCTCTTTTCGCCCAGCTCGCAATACTAAGCCTCCTAGCCAAGCTGGCAATCGTCTATCTGGAAAGAACCGCCAAGGAGCAAGGGCTCCACTACATCTGACTGGCAGTACCCTACTGAGAAGAACCCATCGTAGTCAGGCAAAAGCCATACGGGCGAAAGCCGCTGACGAAGGGTAATACTTCAACAGTTGCGGAGTGCTGGAGCCGGACATTCTTGGGCTGGCATATGATCTCGAAAGAAGGACGGTGAAAGCTTGTCTAAAGAGTAGTCATGTGCTAGTCCGGTCTCAGCCGATGTATCCAGCATGTCTGCGAAACCAGAGAGAGGTGTCCCTTGGGATTGTCGCCCTACTTATATCATGCTCGCAGAGTTTACTCGAGCCAATATGGATACTTCTGGCCTGCAGTAAGGTTTTTGAAGGTTTCTCTTTCCCTGACCAGCGCGTGCTCGCCTTCATTCACTAAGACTTCTGGGCATCTTGGTCTCGAGTTGTACTGGGAGCTCATTGAGAATCCGTATGCTCCAGCATTTAGTATTGCCATCAGGTCGCCTTCTTGGATCTTGGGGAGCTTACGGTCTCTGGCGAATATGTCTCCTGACTCGCATAGAGGTCCAGCGATGTCATATGTCTCATCTTCAGGCTCGTTGAGCTTGTTTGCAACGACTATGGGATGATATGACCCGTACATGGCTGGCCGTATCAGTGTGTTGAAGCCCGCGTCGACTCCCACAAACTTTCTGAGCGGCGTGACTTTGACCGTGTTTACAGCTGTCAACAGTGTAGCGGCATCGCAGACTATGAACCTACCGGGTTCGACACAGAAGTGTGGCTCTCCGAGACCATATTCCGCAGTTCTCTGCCTGTAGAGGTCTAGAACCCCCTTTGCGTACAAGTCCAAATCCAAAGGTTTCTCGTCGGGCGTGTAAGGGACACCGATTCCTCCTCCAAAATCAATGAACTCAAAGTCGACACCAACTTTCTCGTGAACAAGTCGTGCTATCTTCAGCAGTTTCTCGGCGGCAAGCATAAAGGGTTCAACGGTGAGAACCCCCGAGCCAATGTGCATGTGCATGCCGAACCGATCTACGCCTGCTTCTTTCGCTATCCTGTAGGCTTCTACCACGTCTTCTTCCCAGATCCCGAACTTCGACATCTTTCCTGCAGTGATCACGTGCTCGTGGTGGCCCGCCCCTACCTCGGGGTTCACCCTAACAGAGACGGCCTTGGGCACTCGAATCTGAAGCAACCTTTCAAGCTCAGATAATGAGTCCGCATTAATCGTTACTTCCCAGTCGACAAGGAACTGCAGCTCATCACTTCTGACGCTTGTGCCAGTGTACAGGATATTCTCCGGTTCGAACCCGGCCTCAAGTGCAAGGAAAACCTCACCAGTGCTGACTGCATCAAGGTATGCCCCTTCTGAACACAGTATTCTTAGGACCGAGAGACTCGTGTTCGCCTTGGCCGAGTAGTAAATCCTGATTTTCTTGTAATGTTGGAAGAGGGCTTCGTGCAGCCGCGTGTAGTTCTCTCTGATCCTTTTCTCGCTTATAACGTAGACTGGCGTGTCATACTGTTGGGCTAACTCCACTGTTGAGACGCCATCTATGAAAAGTATCCCGCCGTTGTTCTCTAGCACTCCTTGCAGAACTAGGTCCATGTTATTCACCAGTCAGATTCACGGATAACAGAGGTACTAGACAAGTTTCTTCGCAGCTGCCAGTTCGGCACTTAGGATTCCCGCTCCCGCTGCGCCTCTAATCGTGTTGTGGCCTAGGCAAAGGTACTTAAGGGTCATAACTGGGTCGGTGCGAACCCTACCGACAACAACGCTCATGCCTCTTCCTTCGTCACGGTCGAAACGGGGCTGCGGTCTATCAGCTTCGCCCCTTACGACAATGGGTTTTTCGGGTGCCGTTGGAAGTTTGAGTCTCTGTGGTTCACCAGTGAAGTTTCTGAAGGCTTCGATGACATCTTCGACGCTAGGTTTCGACTCTAACTCGACGGAAACGGCCTCAAGGTGACCGTCCTTTACGTTCACTCTGTTGCAGCTGGCGCTTATGGTCATGTTTGCGGGATGCACGCGCTTGCCATCAAAGGTTCCCAAGATCTTCTTTGTCTCATTCTCCATCTTTTCTTCTTCTTTCGAGATGTATGGAACCACGTTGTCGATAATGTCCAATGAAGCAACGCCGGGGTAACCAGCGCCGCTCAAAGCTTGCATCGTGGTGACAGCAACCTTCTTCAGCCCAAACGCCAGTAGAGGCTTCAGAGTCATCGCCATCTGAATGGTTGAGCAGTTCGGGTCCGTCGAGATGAAACCTTGCCAACCCCTATTCTTCCTCTGAAAGGGGATAAGGCCCAGCTGCTCCGGGTTCACCTCAGGTATTAGAAGCGGCACATCCCCCTCCATTCTGTGAGCGCTGGCCTTGCTGAACACAGGATGAGTGAACGCGAATTCCTCCTCGACAGGTCCTGCTAGGTCTCCGGGCAACGCAGAGAAGATGAAGTCCGTGTCGCTGGCTTCGCTCAAGGATTTGGAGTTCGTGTTAACAACGGTCATCTCGCCTACCTCCTGTGGCATCTTGGTTTCCATCTTCCAGTCGCAGGCTTCTCGGTATCTCTTGCCCGCTGACCGCTCCGATGCAGCGAGGACGGCTACGTCGAACCATGGGTGTCCATGAAGTAGCTCAACGAACCTTTGGCCAACTGTGCCCGTGGCACCAAGTATCGCAACTCTAAGCCTCAAGTGCATCCCTCAAAACGTTAACTGCATCCTCAATCTTGGATTCATCAACAAAGATGCTTATCGTGGCTTTGCTTGTTGTGATCTCGATGATATTTATGCTTTTCGAGGCTAAGGCGCCTGAGACTTTGGCTATCCAACCAGGCGAATCGATGAAAACCGGATGCGTTAGCTCGACCATTCCAATTCCGCTCCTAGCGCTCAATGCCTTACATAAGCTCAGGCTGTGCAGATCGTTAATGAGGGTCTTCGCGTTCTCGGATGATGTAAATATGGTGAGAGACCCTCTTCCTGTGCTGATGCCGTAGATTGGTCGGTCTCGAAGCGACGAGAATATTCCGCCAAGCCTTTCGGAGGTTATTTCACAGACTATACTTACCGCAAGAAGATCTCTCCTCTGGGCGATCTGGGTTGAGCTAGCGTTGAAGACCCCCGTTACCTCAGTTCCTCCCTGAAGGCCATTGGTGAAGTTGACTATCCTAAGTTTCTGGCTTGGAAGCTTGTACTTTAGGGCATCAGCCTTGACGATCCTTGCGCCTCCATAGGCTAGAGCGAACATCTCTTGGATGTCCAGCTTCTCAAGTGGCTTGGCCTCGGGGACGATCTTCGGATCAGCCGACATTACGCCCTCAGTCTCCTTCACCAAAATGACTTCTTCAGCTCGGAGACAGTTCCCCAAGACCATTGCGGTCGTGTCGCTTCCTCCCCTTCCCAGTGTGGTCACGCTTCCAGATTCATCTCTTCCCAAGAAGCCGCAGACGACTATGATCTTCTTCCCAAGGAGTGGCTCCATGTAGCGTCCAACCCGTTCGCAGGTCTTGTCCATGTCTGCCGACGCATCTAGATAATCAGAATCCGTCAAGATCGGCCATTCCTCGTGGCTAGGTTCCAAGTAAACTGCGTCAGCGCCAAGCGATCCAAGAGCTGAACAGAAGAGGCGGGCGCTTGTCCTTTCGCCCATAGAGACTATCTCTGCATAGTCCTCGTCAGGCACGTTACCGATCTGGGACACGACCTCCACCAAGCGGTTTGTGTCACCCTCCATCGCTGAGACAACTACAACGATCTCCCTAAAGCCTGAACGAAGCACCATCTCTGCCGCTCTTCTGATCTTCTCACCCGTTGCGAGGTCCGCCCCGCCGAATTTGATGACTACTCTATTGCCCATTACTCTCAACTTTCCTGTTTTCCGCCAGAGTTGACAAGACTATCTAAGCACATCATCCATGCTGTAGACTCCGGGTCTAGTCTGCTTGTACACCCAGTCCGAAGCAAGCAAGGCCCCCTGCGCGAAGACCCTCCTCGAAAAGGCTATGTGTTCGATGCGGATCATCTCATGAGGACCAGCAACTATTAGATCATGCACACCTGGAACACCACCGGCTCTCACTGCGAGAATCTCTAGTTCGCCTGGTTTTCTGGGGCTTATGCCTTCTCTCCCTGACACAATAGAAGAGTATCCTCTTGCCTCGGAGACCAGTGTGCCCAGTTTCTTCGCCGTTCCGCTCGGAGCGTCCTTCTTACCAATGTGATGAACCTCACTTATGCTGAAATCGTAGTCGCGCGGCAGGAGTGCTAGCGTCTTGGTAAGCAGGAACATGATGTTAACGCCTATCGCATAATTCGGCGAGAAGACAGCTGGAACCTTCCCTGAGATTGCTTCCTTAATCTTTTTCATCTGCTCATCTGAAAGGCCCGTCGTTCCCATGACTATTCGTCTACCCAAGCTCGCAACGACCGGCAGGTTTGAGGCTTCAGCTTCCGGGGTTGCGAAAGACGCGTACACATCAGCCTCCTTCACGGCTTCTTCCAAGAGGGAGGGGCCCACTATCTTGACATCGGAGCTACAGATCCCTACCTCTCTTAACGTTTTCCCCAGATTCGGGTTGTTCGGCGACTCAACAGCTCCAACAATCTGGTACCCTCGCGCCGTCGCCTCCTCGATAAGCGTGCCACCCATCCTGCCCGCTGCGCCAGCTACGCATAGCCTAAGCATAAGCCAATCTCCGCAAGCTTGTCTTCCTGTAGAGGCGCTTGCCCAGATCGACATCAAAGAACTCTTCCAAAGGTTCCAGTATCTCAGGGGTCTTCTCGTGGACAATTCTTGCTGTAGCCAGAATGACTTCCAAGCCCTTCTTGGTCATCTTCCCTAGCGGACGGCGGCAAGGACCAGAGGGCATGCCCAGAAGATTCATCAGCGTTTTGTATGGAAGTGGGTTTCTAGCCTTGCATACCGCAGATCCGTATGGTGTTTCTTCCTCTGTTTTGACCGTAACGATCGAGAATAGGGGTTTGAGCGACTCAGCCAAGTTCTCAAACTCGAAAGTTTCTCCTTCTAGGAAGGATTGTGCAAACCTATGAACCGGACCAGGCGCGACATTCGATGCCACAGATATTACTCCGCTTGAGGCAATCTCAGGATCCTTCATCATCACGTAAGTCTTGTCGTCGTCGCCAGAGAGTATATCGAAGTCTTTCCCACAAAGGCGTCTTGTCAGCTTCATGTTCTCAAGGTTCCCCGTTGCCTCCTTGACTGATCTCACGTTCTTGAACTGAGAGTGGAGGATGGCGAGGTCCTGTGGCAGAAGCTGCGTTCCAGTCCGGCCTGGGATGACGTACGGGATGATCTGAACCTCCGGAAACTCTGAAGCTATGGGCTCAATGTACTCCTTCCTTATCTCTAGAGAACTTGGTCCGTTGTAGTAAGGCTCCACAAGGAGGACGCACCTTACGCCGAATTCCGAAACTTCCCTTGTGGCTTTAACCGATTCTTCGGTGTTGTTACTTCCTGTTCCAGCGATAGTGAGGCATTTTCCACCTGAATAATCATGCACCTTCTCGATGACCTTGACGTGTTCTTTCCATGTCAGGGTCGGGCTTTCACCTGTTGTTCCTACAGCTAGGACACCGCTCACGCCAGCCTCTAGCTGAAACTCAACCAGCTGCCTCAGGCCGTCGTAATCAACTTGACCCTTCCTCTTCATTGGCGTCACCAAGGCCGTATAGCACCCGCTGAACTCATGCATCTATGTTTCCACCTCAATATCGTGAGATGTTCTGGGGAAGCATATTTATGTTTTTCGTTCTTTGGCTACGAATTTCGCAAATGCGGACAGGCACAAGACATAAGAGCGTTTTCAGTCCTATCTAGATCAATCTTCGTTCAGCGTCTACATGAGCTGTTAGCAATGTCAAAGGAATGGTTCAACGAAGCCCGTTTTGGAATGTTCATTCACTGGGGCGTCTATTCAATCCCAGCCCGCGGCGAGTGGGTACGCTACGTAGAGCGCATCCCTTCCAAGGAGTACGAGAAACTCGCGTGGAAGTTCAACCCCGATAGATTCGACGCTGCCGAATGGGTGAGCCTCGCCAAGAAAGCTGGGATGGAGTACATGGTCCTCACAACGCGACATCACGATGGTTACTCACTCTTCGACAGTGACGTCTCAGACTTCACAGCGCCGAAGACTGCTGCAAGACGCGACCTAGTCTCTGAATATGTTGAGGCGTGTAGAAAGAAGGGCATGCGAATAGGATTCTACTATTCGCTGCTAGACTGGCGGTACAAGGCCTACTTCGACGGACCACAAAGAGACCCTCAAGGATGGGCGAAGTTTCAAGACTACGTGCACACACAGGTCCGGGAGCTATGTGCAAACTATGGGAAGATTGATGTGTTCTGGTACGACGGGAACTGGCCGTGGACGCCCGAAGATTGGCGGTCAGCTGAGCTCAATGCGATGGTCCGGAAGCTTCAGCCTGACATCCTCATCAACAACAGGTCTGGACTGCCAGAGGACTTCGGCACCCCTGAACAGAGGATTGAGCCAGCTAAAGAGACAACACGCATGTGGGAGACCTGCATGACGATGAATGACAACTGGGGATACTCGAAAGCCGATAACAATTGGAAGTCAGTCAAGCAGCTGATCATGAACTTGGTCAGGTGCGCGAAAGATGGCGGCAACTACCTTCTCAATGTAGGTCCGAAACCCGACGGCACAATTCCGACCCCGTCTGTGAAACGTCTCGAAGAGATTGGCAAGTGGATGGATGTGCACGGCGAATCAATCTACGGCTCTGAGAGGTGCCCATTGCCTTGGACGACGGATGGCATCCTAACTGGAAAAGGCAACGCGGCCTATCTTCACGTTTTCCGATGGCCCGGCAAAGACATAACTATCTCAGGAGTGAAGAACAAGGTCCTGTCGGCAAAGCTCCTCATGACAAACAAAGAAGTGGAAGTAGAACAAGAAGAGGACCGGGTCTTTTTCAGGAATCTCTCCAGAAAAGCTCCGAACTCTCTAGACAGCATCATCAAGATGGAGCTTGACGGAAAGCCTGAAGCCATGCCAAGCTTCAGGCATATCCTCTGATAGCCCCTCTTCCTCCGCCCCATTACGATTTTCGCAAAGTATTTATTTTTTCGGCGCGTAACTAGTAAACCATGGATTCTCTGGACCTAGAGATCCTGAAGATTCTTAAGAAAGATGCCAGAACCAAGTATGTCAAGATCGCTGAGGCTGTGGGCCTTACTGAGGGTGCGGTGAGAAGACGCACAAAGAAGCTCGTGAACGAAGGCTTGATCAGGAGGTTCACGGTTGAGACCTCTGTCGAACTTGAGGGCGTGGTCCTCATTGAGACGGAGCCGACGAGAACAAGAGACGCAACGACGAGAATTAGGAAGATTGCTAATCGGGTTTTTGAGGTTTCGGGAGGCTACGACATAGCCGCTCTGATCCAGGCCTATACGATGGATGAACTAAACAGAAAGATCGATGAGATAAGAAGGCTCCCTGAAGTTATGAACACCAACACACTAGTCAAGCTGAAAGACTAAGGCAATACAAAGAACGTGTCCTAGAGAGCTGCCAAGGCCTTATACATCCTCTCGTAAGCGTTTGCGAAGTCTGCGTCTCTTGACAGGGAGCTGCGAACATCCGCGTAGAACTGGGCGAAGCTCCTCGCATCTTTGTCTGCGATATGCCTTCTCAAGTTCTCAGCTGATATCATGAACCTGTCTAGATACCGACCGGTGTGTATATTGCCCATCTGGATTGATGAATAAAGGTCAGGGTCCTCGGCCATGACAGCTTCGCATAGCATCAACTGTATCTTGAAAGTTGTGCCTCCCAGCTTCTTCAGAACGTCAGTGTCTTCTTCTCCTATCACAGAGGCAAGAGCAATGTTGACGAAATGAGGCAGAGACAAGGTCAGGGCCATCGCCCTGTCGTGCTCTCCCGATTCGACAACGACAATCTCCGCACCGGGAAACAGTTTTCTGGCCGTCCTGAGTTCAGACGAAGGGTCTAGGATAGGAACCAAGGCAACTTTCTCTTGAGCAAGCCGTTGTACACCGGGACCAAAGAGTGGATGAACAGAAAGCGTAACGATCCCGTGTTCTGCAATGTCCTGCAAGATAGGGATAACCAGGCACTTTAGCGACGATATTTCCATGATCGTAGAGTGCTTCTTGAGTCGCGGGCTGATCTCTTCCAGAACCTTAGGCGCAACGTCGATCGGTGTGGAGACAACCGTTAGATCCGACCCCATAGCCGCGTTGCCGTTGTCCAAGGCTAGCTCGGCTCGTATTGAGTTGGCGAAGGCTTCTGCTTCATCTCGCCTGGTGTCTGAGATGACTAGGCAGTGCCCTTGATTCAGAAAATACTCCGCCAACCACTTTCCCATCCTTCCCGCTCCGCCGATAACTGCTACTCTCAAGACTTGTCCCTCCAAACGTTTCCCCTGTTAGGATTCCTTTTTGAGCATTTCATTCTGAGCCCGCTTCGATTCGAGAAGGAGAAGATCCAGAAGCCTGACTGTAAAGTCATCATCAACGCCGAAGGTCTGGCACGCCTCAAGCATCTTCTTTCTCAACGCTTCCTCAGCATTTGGAATCTCTATTGGCAGGCCCTTCCTAGCCTTGATCTCCCCGATCTTCCTCGCTAGCTTGAGCCTTTCGCCGCATAGGCGCAGTATTTCTAAGCTGACCACTTCTATCTCCTTTCGTAGTTCCGCAAGGCTCGTTACCATAGCCAAGAACATCTTCCTCCAGAAGAGATGAGAGGCATCCAACATACTATGCAAGAAACGATTTATAAAGTTGGGACTAACTCATACGTCTCAATAGTCTTGGCAAGCTCGACTATCTTCTTGACAGTCCGAACGTTGGGGTCTTTTGGCGCTTTAGCGTTCATATCTTGCCTTTGGACAAGGATAAACCCTAATCCTGCCTTTTCTGCACACTCAGCGTCTGACCAGTGATCTCCCACAAACAGCGCTTCGCTCGGTTTCACTTCCAGAAGGTTCAGCAAATGCAGTGCATGCTCTGGGCTAGGCTTCGGCTTCTCAACATCGTCTCTTGCTGCAACAGCGTCGAAGTTTTCCTTCAAACGAAACTTCGTTAAGATCCCCTCAACGTATTCGCGGCAGCTTCTCGTCATGATGCCCAGCCTTAGCCCCTTCGCTTTCAATGTCCTCAAGGTTTCAGGAACGCCTTCTATCAAAGTCGCCCCTTCTAGAGACTCGAGCTCGACCTCGTTCATTATCTCACTGATTCCTCTGAGCACTTGCCTTATCAGCTCTTCTGGAAAGCCCTTCATGCGAAGGTGTTCCTCCGCCGCTGCCGTCATCTCGAAGTTCAGCATACTGTCATTCAGCAGGCCGGAGGTCATTCCTCCATGCTCCAAGTGCTCAATGATCTTGGTCTTCATCTTCTTGAAAGAAATGGCAGAGTCTACTAGGGTTCCGTCCAGATCAAAGATGACCGCCCTTAGCCTAGTTCTGCTCAGTCTCCACACTCTCCGTCAGGATTCAGGGAGGCTTTCCCAATAATAACCCTTTTAACTTACCGTAAGTCGTCGTCCAAGCTGTGCCATAAGAATCGTCCATCAACCAAATAGTCGTGCCGGTGATGTGGCCTGTCGAACCAATTAGATAACAGCACCAACAATGCCTAATGTTTCTCGAACCAGCGTTATCTTGTTGGAGGTTCATCTAGCCTGCATTGCCACGGTGCTTGGCTCTAGCTCTCTTTCAAGGCCTGTTCATACTTCTCGAATAGAAGCTCCAACGCCCTTCTAAATGCCTCAGCCCTACTCGAGAATATCCTCTTTACTGTAATCAGCTGGTCAAGCTTCCTGAGATACTCATTAGAGATGCCAAGCTTGACGACGATCTCTTCATAATCCCTCTCTTCGATTCCTCTCTCGGCCAAGGCGAATTCCTCACCAAAACTCTAGCGTTTTAACTATATAAAACTTATTGAACCTACACCTTTGTCTACCATATCGAGTGACCTTTTGTATTACCTTTCGGGATTCTTGGCATACTATCCGAGGATATTTGGGTATATTATTTTGTAAACTTCCAGAAATAACCCAAGCTTATTATTTGGAAAGCTTTATATCCACCCTAGGATAATCTTAATTCACGTTTACGGAATAACCACGAAAAGGAGAAAGAAGAATGGAGAAGAGACCAGTTTCCGAAAAGAGCATAGAAGAAATCGCTAGAGAAGCCATTCCCCAGATAACAGTCGTAGGCGTTGGCGGCGCGGGATGCAACATCATCTCATGGATGAAAGAGAAGGAAGTGGCAGGCGCTCAGATATTCGGGCTAAACAGCGATGCGAAACACCTTAGCATAACAAAAGCGGACAGAAGACTGCTTCTTGGGTACAGTGTAACGCAAGGACTTGGATGCGGAGGCTTCCCAGAAGCTGGGACCAAGGCAGCCGAGGAGAGCGGGGATGACATTCGGAAGATGCTAGCGGGCACAGGGTTAGTCTTCGTTGCTGCGGGCTTAGGAGGTGGAACAGGAACCGGTGCTTCACCAGTCGTGGCTCGTATCGCTAAGGAACTGGGCGCTTTGACCCTTGCGGTGGTCACAATCCCGTTCCAAGTTGAGAGAGCGCGACTGGTCAAAGCTAAGGAGGGCTTGGCAAGGCTTGTGGAGAGCTGTGACGCAGTCATCGTGGTCGACAATAACCGCCTGAGGAAGGTCGCGGGCAACCTTCCTTTGAGGGAAGCTTTTGGTGTAGCGAATGAACTCGTAGCCTCGTTCATAAAGAACATATCAGAGACGATTGCTGTACCAAGCCTAGTCAACCTTGACTTTGCTGACCTCAGAGCGATCATGACTGGAAGCGGAGTGTGCGCTATAGGAGTCGGAGAGGGCATGGGAGACACGAAGGTCGAAGACTGTATCGAGAAATCGTTGAACGCCCAACTTCTAGACATCGGAGACCTCAAGAAATGCGAGGGAGCACTTGTGCACCTGGAAGGCGGAGACGACATGACGCTAGAAGATGTCAACAGAGCCGGAGAGATCGTCGTTGGCAGGGTAGCACCTATAGCGAGAGTCTCATGGGGCGCTAGAGTAAACAGCAAACTGCAAGGAACAATGCGGGCAACGGTTGTTCTTGCGGGCGTCGAAAGCGTCTTCCTAGTTGAAGGGCTTACACCCTTCGCTGGGCTGAGAGGGGAAGTGGGAGAGGTAAAGGAAGTCGAAGTGGTTCAGAAGCCGGTGGAAGAGAAGAAGAAGCGGGGACTTTTCGGCTGGTAGGTGCATAACCACACCAGCTACATAACAATACCAAGACCCTGAAGGAGTGTGAGAAAGTCCCCGACCCAGTAGTCGTCTACGCCACCCTGGTTTTCGCAGTGTTTGGCGTAGCGATCATATTGTACATAGCTCTCAAGGCATTCAAAACGCCAACTGTGTTCTATGCGAGTGAAGAGTCAATTGACGACCTAGCGCTTCGCCTTAGCTGTCCCAAATGCCGCACAAGAAGACTCAAACCCACCGGCCGCTACACGCTTGGGTGCGACATCTGTGGCTTCTCGTTCAGCATAGGCACGGTAAGGAGAAAGGAAACTGACTAGAACTCTTCCTAGTCAGATCCTCTGAGGACACCCCATTTCCTTTTTTTGGGCAACATCCTGATACTGACCACACCTTTTCCTACCGTTTTTTACCGTTTCTTGCCTTTTTCTACCGTGACCCAAGCCTGAAACAGACTCTGTTTCCAAAACACTACTTGAAACAGGCTCAGAAAAAATAAAATCCTCCGCGCTCTAACATGAATCTAGATGCCCTCAAGACCTTAGAAAAAGAAACCCTCAACTAAGAAGCCATTCTCAACGTCTGCCAAGAGGGTCGTTGACACCCATGCAAATAGCTTAAATCAATCCTCGACAATCAAAATAACCCAGAAATCCAAGCCGGGGTAGCCTAGCCTGGTTTGGGCGCCAGACTCATAATCTGGAGAGTGCAAGGGCAAGCGCCCAGAGGTCGCGGGCTCGAATCCCGCCCCCGGCACTAAAGCAACTTTTTTAAGTCGTGACCCTTTTTGTACAATTATGAAAATCTTAGGAATATGCGCTTCTCATAGAAAAAGTGGTGGTACATATCGTTTGCTTGAAGAAGCAATGAAAGGAGCAAAGGAAGAAGATCACACTATCGATACACGGATTATTGAGTTAGCTGGGTTGAAGATTAGTCCGTGCATAGCCACTTGTGGCTATGATGAAGCAATTGGTTGTGCCAAGCAGCCTTTTGAGTGCAACGTGAAAGACGATCTTCAGCCGGTTTTCGAGGAGATGAAACAGGCAAACGGTATTTTGCTTGCTTCTCCTCGCTATTTTATTGTTCCTTCAAAGTTGCAGGCGTTAATTGAGAGGCTTTATTGTGCAAGCTACTGGACGCGATTGAAAAATCCTTCAATGCTTTCTCCCCTGATAAACAAGCCTTTCGGCATTCTCACCACATCGTCTTCAGACCCTTACAGTGCGATACCTTTGCAAGAGCATTTGGAGAAATTCCTTTTATGGCTGCAAATGACCCCCTGTGACTGTAAAGAAGTGGCCTTTCAGAGGCGTACATGGACAGTTCCCGGTCTCAGAGGATACAAGTGCTCTTGAGCTTGCGAGGCAACTTGGTCGGGACATCGTAAAGGCAGCCAGCAAGGAACATTAAGTTAAGGCTCGAATCCCGCCCCCCGGCACCACAACAGCGTTTTCTATCCTTTCTGTTTTTACAAAGGTCGTTACCTTAGACTGTTTTCTCGGTTCAGAGCTTGGTGAAAACTGGAAAGTGCTTGAAAACTGTTTCGGTATCGCGTGGTCTTCAGACTTAGGACTGTCCTCGGACGGTCCTATAGTGGTGTATATGAACATCATCTGGTTTCTGCTTTTCGCAATTCGAAAGTGATTTAAGGTTTCTCGTACATGTCATTCTTAGGTCTGGCGGGTTAGGATGTGAGTTCTGTTGTTGCTGTTCTTTCACGGTATGAGGAGAATGCGAAGTGGATTAGCAAGCACTATGAGAAGTTAAAGAAGAAGTTTAGGGATGAGTGGGTTGCCGCTTTTGATAGTGCAACTGTTGACCATGACCGCGAACTGAATAAGCTTGTTAAAAGGTTGCGAAAGAACTACCCTAAAGATTACAGCGAGATTGCCGTGGAGTATGTAACCACTAAAGAGATTGAGCTTATACTCTGAGAAGTGATTCGTTGAGGATTCCTTGCTTTTTCAAGCCTGGAATTTTTGAAGCAGCATACGTTGTCGCGGTCTTGGAATGTGAAGCTCTGCGATTCGTGACACTATTGAGTTTTTGGTTGATACTGGAGCGTCGAGAACCACAATCTGCGACAAAGACGTCGTTAGGTTGGGGATAGATTTCAGCAGGTTAGAGAAACTTAGCGAGGGCATGCTTGGAATAGGCGGATCAGTTGACACCTATGTTCTGAGGGAGGTCAGACTTGCTTTTCGCAGAGAAAACGGACAAATTCATGTGGAGGATTTTGACAGAATTTATGCTTTAAAACACGCGGTTCGGGATGAGAGAATAATGAGAATTCCCAGCATACTTGGAAGAGCCATGCTGAACAAACATGCAGTTGTTTATGACAAAAGACAAGAAAAAGCTTACGTAACCGACGAAAACATTCGCTAACCTATCTATCTCCTTATTGATAGCCCCCGGCACCAAGAACCTCCTCTTTCGGGGAAGACTTGACGGGTCAGGCTGGTTTGCGTATGGTCCTAACAAGGGTTCCTGTGCCTATGTAGGCCATCTGAGCCATCCCGATGAAGAGTCCAGTCTCTATGACGCCTGGCACCGCTTTCAATTCCGACGCGAGATCAGGAGGGTCTGCAATGACCCCGAAGTTCACATCAAGAATGTAGTTACCATTGTCAGTCAAGTAAGGTCCAGACCCGTCCTTTCTCGCTCTCAGCACAGGTTCTCCGCCAATTTCCTTTATCTCACGCTCAACAATTGGGAGCGCGAATGGGAGAACCTCAACAGGTAAACCCTGATCCTTCCCTAGAAAATCTGAGAGCTTTGTTTCGTCTGCGACTATGATCAGTTTCTTTGAGGCTGAAGCGACAACCTTCTCCCTAGTTAAGGCTCCACCTGCGCCCTTTATGATGTTGAGTTTGGGGTCGATCTGGTCTGCGCCGTCGATGTCCAGATCAAGTTGTGGATGTTCATAAAGAGTCGTGACTCTTATGCCGCATTCAACAGCCAAGAGGAAGGCTTGATTGGATGTGGGGACGCCAAGAACTTGGAGGCCTTCCTCTCTAACTCTTCTGCCGACTTCTCTTATTGCGAATGCGGCCGTTGAGCCGGTGCCAAGCCCCAAGACGAATCCGCCTTCGACGTGCTTTGCAGCCTTCAAGGCGGCTCTCCTTTTGGCTGCCTCCTCCCAGCCCATCTACTCCTCAACTTCCATCTGACCGAGCTTCTTTATGACCTTGTCAACTTCAGCCAAGAGCTGCTCAACCTTTTTCTCAGCCTCGGTCTTTTCAGGTTCCGTCGGGGGCTTTTGCTTACTAACCTTTCTTTCTGTTCTAGGAGATGCTTCCTCAACAGGTTCTTTCGTGGCCTCAGGTTCCTCTTGCTTCTTCTCTTCTGCCACGGCCTCCTCTAGTTCCTCTGGTCTGCCTTGTTCGCCTATGGCTTCGGGCTTAGACACAGCGAAACCAGATAGGGTTCTAATCTGCTCGATCCTTCTGTTCATCTCGTCGAAACGCTCGGAGAACAGTTTGACAAGCTGCTCCTGCATGCTCTCCAGCTCGTTGAGGGCTACGATCGATTCTCCTCTGGCGATTTCTTCTTTGATCCTTGCCAGATCCTCCTTATACTTCAAAGTCAGCTTGTCTCGTTCTTCTTCAGTGATCTTTCCTTCAGCGTTGGCTTCGTAAAGTCGACGGATCGCGTAGCTCAGAATCTCCCTTTCCAAGTCCAAGATTCTGAGTTTGTCCCTCGCTTCATTAGAAAGCTCGGCGGTTATTGTCCTCTGAGATGAGAAGCCCATCGGCTTCCGAGTTTCTTCTCTCTGAGGCGCCACTGGCTTCCTTCTTTCTCGTTCGATGAGGAAAACAAAGACCATAGCTGTGACCGCAAGCCCCAGAATAAGCGACAACCACAGCCCGATCTCTGAATCCACAATAATCCCCTCGACCATACAATGGTAGATCAGATTCAGAGATATAACTTTCTATCGGCCAGATGCACCGAAGAAACAGGCGCCATTCCTAGTACCAGTGGGCCCTTTGCCCATGCTTTCCAACAAGCGGAACGAAGGCAACTCCGCCAAGGTCTTCCTCCAACAACTTGTCATCCTTCCTTCTAAGCCGCAGAAGAGTCTGGTAGAACCCGACACCTCCAACTGGAATGACCAGCACTCCTTCCGGCTTAAGCTGCTCCTTAAGAGGAGGAGGAACATAAGGCGCAGCAGCTGTCACGACTACCCTGTCGTAAGGCGCCTCCTTTGGGTAACCTTCAGATCCATCCCCGCACATAACAGTCACACGTTCATTGAAGCCAGCTCGAGTTATGTTTCTGCGGGCGCGCTCGGCTAGCCTAGGAACTATCTCGACGGTGTACACATGCCCCCATCTCTCCTTAGAGACATCGCTTGGCGCAACAATCTCCGCTACCGTTGAGGCGTGCCAACCACAGCCAGCGCCAACCTCGAGGACCTTGTGCCCAATCTCAAGCTCAAGGGCTTCATTCATGATGGATACCATGTTTCGCCCGGTTGAACGCTAGGATCAACCGCGTGGCGCAGAAACCGTCTGCCCTTCGCCTATAGGTAGGGGCGAGTCAACCGTTGCGTATGACTTCTCTTGGTCTTCGAGGAAGAGACTTCTTGGAACCATCTTCATTGCCCGAATGACGCGGCTCGAATGGAGTATGCCAGTTCTGGCCAAGCTCTCAACTAGGTTTTCCCATGATCCCGACACACTGTTCCCCTCAACCCAGTAGATTCTCAATGATAGATACAGAGGTCGGTATATACAGTTTCTGCAGCCAAAGGCTTGTCCCATGTGATTCTGGACCCGGCTGAGGCTGCCTTCGAGATGACACTGTCTTCTACAGAGCCTGAGCACATCGTGCGGTTCATATGTGGAGGGTTGCCATTGCTAGATCTCGCTGGAACCGTGAGCAGGTCCCAATACGGGCTGATCGATACACGTTACCGTTGCGACGTGCTCATAACGGCCCAAGCATAGACTACCATCATATGCTGAGAAGACCGAGAAGGAAGGCATTCCTCCGAATATGGTCCATCAACTTCCCAGAAAATTCAGTTGGTGCGAAAAGCTCCACAATTCGATGCTCGCTTGCAGGTCTTACAGGGTTACTTTGCTAACCTTGTCTGAGGTGACCACAATCTATGGCACAGACTCACTTGACCGTGACAGATTTCGCCAGGTTCCTTGGCTTGTCTGGGTTGCAGCCCCTTTCAACTGCCATGTAGTAGGCAAGGAGCTGCATAGGCACAACGAAGGCTATTGGCGAAAGGGGTTCAGGAAGGCTACCCGGTATCTCTAAGTATTCATCTGATAGGAGTTTGATCTCTTCGTCGCCTTCCTCAATGATCGAGATTATCGTAGCTCCTCTAGCCTTCATCTCCATGATGTTCCCTACAATAGTCTTTCGTGTGTCGTCCTGCGGACAAACAAAAAGAACTGGAAACCCTGGTTCAACGAGGCTTATGGGACCGTGCTTGCTTTCGCCTGCAGGATAGGCGATTGACGGCACATAGGCAATCTCCATAAGCTTGAGTCTACCCTCAAGCGCGGTTGCCGAGCTTATGCCTCTTCCCAGAAAGAAGAAGGCTTGTCTATCCTTCAGCCTCTTGGCAATCTCTTGAGCCTTACCATCATTGCTCTCGATCGTTTTCTCCACGATGTCAGGAACTCGCTGGATCTTCGTCTCAAGTTCCTCAATCTGCTGATGCCCAACCTTGCCCCGCAGCTTCGCGACTCTTAACGCGAGTTGTGCAAGAACGGATAGCTGGGAAGTAAAAGTCTTGGTCGCCGCGACGCCGATTTCCGGTCCGGACTGCTGAACTATGTAAACCCGAGACACTCTGGTCAATGTAGATCCAACAACGTTCGTCAACCCGAGGATCGTTGCAGCGCGGCTTCTGGCATGCTCAACTGCAGCTAATGTGTCCGCTGTCTCTCCTGACTGACTGACCGCAAGAATTGTGCTGTTGATATTGACTGCCATACCTTCCTGCTCAATGAACTCCGACGCTACAACTGGATGAGTGGCCAAGAATGCAAGGTCGGAGAACATGTACGATGCCGCAAGGCAAGCGTGGTATGAGGTCCCAGCGGCGACAAGAAAGACCTCGCCAGCTCGATCTAGGAACGTAGCCATCAGGTCGAGGTACAAGTCCTGTAGCCTGAGCGTATCCTTGAGACATCTTGGCTGCTCATTGATTTCCTTGAGCATGAAGAATGAGTAGCCTTGCTTCTCAGCCATCTCCGCAGTCCATTTCACGATTTCTGGTTCTCTGGGCACCAGTCTCCAGTCTTCTATAAGTCGTATCTCATATCTATCAGATTGAAGAACAGCCAATTCACCATTCTCAAGAATCACAGATTGATTCGTCAATGGAAGGAAGGCTGGAATGTCGGAAGCGCAGTAAACTGCATCCTCGCTGATCCCTAGAATCAATGGGCTTTCTTTTCTGGCGCAAACAATCTTGCCAGGCTCCAAGCTGGATATTACAGCTATAGCGTAGGAGCCTTCGAGCCGTTTCACAGATTCTCGCACGGCTTCTGCAAGTGTTGAGCCCTTTCTCAGGTTCTCTTCAATTAGATGCGGAATGACTTCTGTATCTGTTTTCGACTTGAATTTGTGGCCGAGAGCCTCTAGTTCGCTCTTAAGCTCCAAGAAGTTCTCAATAATTCCATTATGAACAACGGCAATCCTGTCTTCACAGTCAGTATGCGGGTGGGCGTTAGCTTGATATGGAGCTCCATGCGTAGCCCATCTTGTGTGACCTATTCCGATGCTTCCGGGCAGATCGTCTAGGTTAAGTATCCTATGGACTTCGTCGATCTTGCCCTGATCTTTCTTAACGAAAATCCTACCTTCACAAAACGTTGCTTCTCCGACAGAGTCGTATCCCCTGTATTCGAGCCTCTTCAATCCTGCGCGGATCAGCGGCGCGACTTTCGCATCCTTAGAGACACAACCAAATATCCCACACATTCTTCAGTTGCCTCGGTCTCGCTTAGATAGTAGATGCCTTTGGCTGCCCCGGATTTGGTATATTCTCCATTCTTTTTGCAGTATTTATAGGTTAGCGAAAGATACATCTATGTTGAATACGCTCTAGCCATTACCATTCTATACTATCGCAATTGTACGAGGGATGCTAGTACCATATCAGAAAATATCTCAGGAAACCAAGGGCTGACACTGCAGTCATGCGGCCCAAAATTGATTTAAGTAAAGCAAGGAGATGATTGTTTTGAGCGGCCGTAGTCTAGTCTGGTCTAGGACATCGGCCTCCCATTCCTCATAGAGATGAAAGCCGACAACCCGGGTTCAAATCTCGGCGGCCGCACCAACCTTGGTTAGGTTCCAGAAAAACGATGAATGTTGTAGAGTTGATGGCGAAATGATCGTGAGACCTGCAGAACCTCATGAGTACGCCCAGATCCATGACTTGCTGAAACAGGCGTTCAGACATTCTGAATTGGAAAGCACAATGATTAGAGTTTCCACAGAACAGGATCCAAACTTTCGGAAAGAGGATTTGCGTGTTGTGGAAGCTGCTGGAAGGATTGTCAGTATGATGTTGATCATAAGACGTCCGTTAAGGATTGGAACAGCCATAGTGAATGGGGCCATTGTTGGGCCTGTAGCAACTCATCCAGACCATCGGAATAGGGGGTATTGTTCAGCAGTGATGAGGGATGCTGTTCAATACATGAAGGCTCAAGGCTTTGCCATGGCTATCCTTTGGGGAATCTCTTGGCTCTACCCTCACTATGGTTACTCACCTGCCATGGCCAAGACAGAAATTGTTCTAAAGCCTGACCAAGGCAGTTCAGTAGCGAGGGGAGAATACAAATTCAGACCATTTGATGAGACAGACCTGCAACAAATGACACATATCTACCACAACAACACATCAACTAAAACGTGTTCAGAAGTACGCTCGCCGGAAATGTGGGAATGGAAACCGGGAGGCTCCAAGGTGAGACTCGATGTTCTTTCTGATAGGAGAAAAGGTGTCATGGGATACGTGGTCACGGGAACTGATTGGGGTCGTCCATGTGCTCATGAAATAGGGGTCCTTAACGAAGAAGCTTGTGGAGCTATACTCAGTTACTTGCTCGGCATGATGAGACAGATGGGCTTGAAGGAATTTTACTGCCTTGCACATCCAGACCAGGGGTTCTCTCGCTTCGCTTTCTGGCATGGTGGCGAAATGCGAATACAGAGTGGCGGAGGTGCAGGGATGGCACAAGTCCTAAACCTTGCTTCACTTCTAACTGGAATGGTGAAGGAATTCGAGCGGAGGCTTCGTTGCTCAGAGTTCCACAGGTCACAGAATACGTTGGGAATCTCCAGTGATGGAGAGTCCGCTTCTCTCGAAATCAGCCGTGGACGAGTATCCATTGCCACGGGAAAGTATGACACTCGCTTTCAACTCGCCATCCCGTTGGCGGATTTAAACCCTTTGATAACAGGATACAAAAGCATTCAGGAATTGGCCAAGAATACTGGGGTCAAGGTTAGAGGCGGAAAGAAGGCTCTGCGTTTGACTGAAGTTCTGTTTCCCACGGGGTTCCCATCGGGTGGATTTCTACCAACTACATGGGAATAAGGTCCCTAGGTTCTCGATGGTTCACGATTATTGTTCGAGGGTCAAGGCTCCGAGTGGGAACCTATCTGAGAATAAGGATACCTAAAGGCAGGCTAGTTTCCTGTGGAAAGAGAAGATAAAGAAATCAGGTTGAGCTATGGGTGCAAACCAAGTAGATCGATCGGAAGTGTTAGGTATTTCTCTTGTCATATCATGCTCTTGAGATCATCTAACCATGGGTAGAGCTTCCTTAGTCTCTGCATGGCTTCGTCAACTTTTTCCTTGGGGTATTCATATGGAAGCAGCTTTCCGTTGAAGTATTCATCGTAGGCTTGCATGTCGAAATAGCCGTGACCGCATAGCAGGAATAATATTGTCTTTGCTTCACCAGTCTTTTTGCATCTCAATGCTTCATCAATGACGCCTTTGATTGCGTGAGCGGGTTCAGGAGCAGGTATTATTCCCTCAGCCTTGATGAAAAGCTTAGCAGCATCAAAAACCTCTACTTGGTTGTATGCTTGCGTTTCCACCTTCTTCTCTGAGACGAGTCGGCTTATGGTTGGAGCTATTCCATGGTAACGCAGGCCTCCTGCATGAATTGGCGCTGGTATGAAATCATGACCCAGAGTGTGCATCGGTACCAAAGGAGTCAGCCTTGCAGTATCTCCATGATCATATATGTACTCTCCCATTGTAACCTTGGGACAAGCTGTGGCTTCGGTGGCTACAAACCGCACATCTTTCGGTGCCTTTCCAGAAGTCTTGTCATAATAGAACGGCCAGAATAGTCCCGAGAAACTGCTGCCTCCGCCTATACATCCATAGATTGCGTCTGGATAGTCATCTACTTTCTCCAGCTGTTTCTTGGTCTCCAGACCTACCACAGTCTGATGTAGTAAGACGTGGTTGAACACGCTGCCTATGCCATAATTGGCTTCTTCGTCGGCGAGGGCGTCCTCAACAGCTTCACTTATGGCAATCCCCAAGCTACCAGGGTTCTGGGGGTTCTCTTTCAGGATCTTTCTACCACTCTCTGTTCTATTGCTTGGGCTCGCGTAAACATCTGCTCCATATGATTCCATCATGACTCTTCTGTAGGGTTTCTGATCATAGCTCACTCTGACCATGTACACCGTGCATTTCAGCTCAAACATCATGCAACCAAAGGCCAAGGCAGAGCCCCATTGGCCAGCTCCCGTTTCAGTGGCCATCCGTTGCGCGCCTTCCTTCATGTTGTAGTATGCCTGAGCGACTGCTGTGTTAGGTTTGTGACTCCCTGGGGGGCTAACCCCTTCGTACTTGTAGTAGATTCTGGCGGGAGTTTTCAGGACCCTCTCAAGCCCGATGGCTCTGAATAATGGAGTAGGTCTCCAAATCCGGTAGACTTCTCTTACGCCTTCAGGGATGTCTAGCCATCTTTCCGTACTCATTTCTTGGGCCAGAATCTCCTTAGGAAATATCAAGGGAACGATACCAGGTCCGGGTGCCCTCTTCGTCGGGTCTATCGTTGGAGGCAACGGTTTTGGTAGATCGGGTAGTATGTTATACCATTGCTTGGGTGTTTCATCTTCGTCTAATGATATCTTCTTCGGCTCCATTTCGGTTGCGTCCTTTTCGTCTGTGAGCTAGATATTGGGCCCTCATGTCATATTTAAATCTTTTGTGTACACTTTTGTGCACTAAAAGAGCGTTGGAGCCAGCGAAAGCAGTGCTATTCAACCTCAATGCGTGAGGTGTGGGAGGACCTCCGCAACCTTTTTCAAGGATCGAGGTTCCCTGCCCTCTTTCTGAGCGCTGGTTTCAAAAGCCTTGAACAGCTTCGCCGCTTGTTCCAGACGCCCTGGTCCCACGAGAAGTCCATGGGCATATCTGCCAGCAAGCATCGCGCCGCTAGTTCCGCCGGCTGCCACATAGATTTTTATGGGGTTTCTGGGCTTCGTATATAGGTTCGCTTTCCTGAGCTGGTAGTATTTCCCTTCAAAGCTTACGAACTTCTCGGTCCAGAGCTTCTTTATCACTACTACGGCCTCCTCCAGCATTTCGACACGTTGGCTTGGAGATGGCCAAGTGTACCCCAACGGCGATTCGTTTAGAGCTTCTCCCGCGCCAAGCCCTAGGAAAATCCTGCTAGGATACATGTATGCTAATGATGCGAAGGCTTGGGCGACTAGGGCCGGATGATACCTGAGAATGGGCGCGGTCACGGACGTTCCAATCTGGATCCTTCGTGTTCTTTCAGCCGCCGAGGCAATCCAAGTCCAAGCGAACCCTCCTCCTGCGTCTGTATGGGCCCATGGGTGGAAGTGGTCGCTCGTCCAAAGTGTTTCGAACCCGCAATTCTCGGCGAGAACGGCGTGCGAGAGAAGCTTGTCGGGCTGGTACTGCTCATGGCAAGTCTTGTAGCCCAATGTAAGAGCCATCAGCCATTCACTCACGTTTCGATTAGTCTTCTAGTCATACTAAGCTTGGCACATCAACATCTCTGAAACTGCTGGCGACGCCTAGGTCTTAGTAGGGCTATTCCCACCTTCTTCCAGTCTTTGCAGCTGATCATTGGAGGATTCTTCCAGGTCGGTCAACACCGTTGAGTCTCTTGAAGAACTCCAGTGGGCTACGGCAAGTCTTCCTGCGTCAGCTATGCGAGCGAAGCGAACCAGCACCGTAATGCTGTTATGGGCCTAGTTGTTCTAGAACTTCTGCAACTACGCTCATACCAAAAGGTGCAGAACGCATGAGGCTAGGTTTCAGTACAGTCATATACGAAAACACTAGTCTGACTCACTCCGAGATGATTCGGAGAGCTGCTATTCTGGGCTGCGAAGGGATCGAGCTAAACTTCAAGTCACTGCCCTCTGAGCTTAGCCTAGATGAGATCAAGAACTCTCTAAGACAGAATAGAATAGAGGTAGCAGCAATAGGGACGAGACACATGCACGTTACGCATGGCCTCTATCTAGCTTCTCCCCAGAAGGAGGTGCGAAGAAAAGCTTTCACGTATATGACAGAGTGTATGAAGATCGCGCGGCAACTGGATTGCCAATTGATCCAAGCAGGATGGGCGTTTCAGGGCTCAAGGCTCGAGGCACCATTCGATGCGGCTTGGAGACAAGCTGTAAGGAGTCTCAAGGAGGTCGGCAAACTCGCCAAGGAGCACGATGCCAGGCTTGCCATCGAATTCGCGTGCAAACAGGACGCACAGTTAGTCAACACGATGGACGACGCCCTACGCATGCTTGCCGAGGTCAACGATGACAACGTGGTTGTCATGGCGGACACGTTTCACATATACTCGGAGAAGAACTCGTTCAGAGGCGCCGTTCTTAAGGCTGGAAATAAGCTGGGGTATGTTCACGTGTCCGATAGCGGCAGACTTCCGCCTGGCACTGGACAGATTAACTTCAGAGAGTTTGTCAACGCCCTTATGGAGATAGGGTACAAAGGCTACATGGTTATGGAGTTCAGTCCCTACGCTACTCCTGATGAGGCTCTCAGACAAGCAATCCCGTACCTGAGGAAGCTCTTAGCGTAGGCATTGTCAAGCATTCGTCTAAGTTTTAAATATCTGCATTCTGACAATCATCATCGCGGAGTGTTCTAGGAATGAGCGCTGTTGCCAGGCTTAGACTGGAGGAACTCCAGGAAAACGGCACGCCCATCAAGGTTGGGGTTATTGGTGCAGGCTTTTTCGGCTGCTCCACGATAGGGCAGATCTCAAGAATCCCCGGAATCTCTGTCTCCATAGTTGCTGACATCTTTAAGGAGAAAGCCGTCCGCGGTTTTACCATGTTTGCTCGTCGCAGAATCAAGGAAATCGTGGAAGCGCAAGACGTAGGAACAGCGAATCACTACGTAGAGAAAAAGGTTCCTGTGGTCACCACCAATAGCCAGATTGTGATTGAAAGCGAAATTGACGTGATCCTTGAAGCCACTGGTGTTCCCGAAGTAGCCGCAAGACATGCATATGACGCAATCAACAGCAAGAAGAACATTGTGATGGCAACTGTTGAAGCCGAATGCGTGGTTGGCCCCTTACTGTCCAAGATGGCAAAGGAAAAAGGCGTCGTCTACGGTCAGGCTTACGGCGACCAGCCGGCTCTCATATGTGAGCTCTACGATTGGGCAGTATCTTCAGGGTTTAGAGTCGTAGCAGCTGGAGAGGGAACTGCGGCTAGGCTGGAATGGAGACACGCAACCCCTGACGATGCTCTGCAGAGGTTCGGTTTCACATTGGAGGAGATCGAACGGCTGAAAATGAACCCGAAGATGTACAATACATTCCTCGACACGACTAAGTGCGCCGTCGAAATGGTCGCGGTCTGCAACGCAACAGGTCTCAAACCGGATGTCAGAGGAATGCACTTTCCCTTGGGTTCAGTGAAAGATGTGCCTAGACTCCTCAGCCTGAAGAGAGACGGTGGCATACTCGAAAGCGAAGGCATAGTCGACGTTATGACTAGGGTACGCCCGGAGGGCAAACGCATTAGAAACGACATCCGATGGGGCGTCTTCGTCGTCGTTACGAGCGACAGCAGAGATGTGAAAGGACTCTTCAAGACGTATGAAGCCCACAGAGGCGGAAAGGGAAAAAACGCCCTTGTGTACAGACCCTTCCACTGGGCTGGGCTCGAGGCTTCTGTCTCCCTGATCCGCGCAGCGTTGTACAATGAACCGACAGGAGCTCCATTGCCCACGACCCCATCAGCAGAGGTCTTGACTGCTTCAAAGAGGACACTGAAGCCCGGCGATGTCCTCGACGGTGGAGGCGGCTACACAGTCTACGGACTTGCAGAGAAGGCTGAGGTCGCGAAGAAAGAGAACTTGCTGCCGCTAGGTTTGGCTGAAAACATTCATGTTGTCAGAAAGATCCCGCCTCATGGCGTACTCAAGTACGACGATGTCGAGCTAGATGAGGGCTCGTTTCTTCTGAAGCTAAGAAGAATACAGGACAAGACCTTCTGGTGACAACATGATTCGCTCCGACGCTGTTTCTTTCAGGGCATGAGGAGAACCTTCACAGAGTCTTCCAGCTTCTTGTCTGCTACCTCAAAAGCCCGTTGCGCGTCCTCCAAGGTGAATCTGTGTGTGACCAAGGGTCTACATTTGATGTCTCCCGTTGTTGCCAGTTTTATTGCTGTGTTCCAGTCCCTTGCAACGTAAGACCTGGAAGTCTCGACCGTCACTTCCTTCAGGAGCTGCTTCATCCAGAATGTCGGTGGGTCTGTGATGAATCTCTGAACCGAAAGACCAGCGATGAGTATTCTCCCTCCCACCCGCACGAGGTCCATGGTTTGCTGAATGGTACTGGACTTGCCTGCTGTCTCGATAACAATATCAGCTCCTTCGCCGCCAGTTACGTGGCTCACGCATTGCAGAGGATCATTTCTGGCTACGTTGACTGCTATGTTGGCGCCGAGTTTTCTAGCCAGATCCAATCTGTGATCAAGAACGTCAGTGACTATGATGGAACCAGCTCCTCTCGTCTTCGCCACTTGGACTACCTGTAGCCCTATTGGTCCTGCTCCAAGGACGAGGACGGTATCACCGAGCGATATGTGTGCCCTTCTGACAATATGCACTGCAACGGCGGTCGGCTCAAAGACGGCTGCCTCGTCGAATGGGAAATGCTTCGGAACAGAATAGGCTCGTATCTCGGGAATGGAGAGGAACTCAGCGAAAGCGCCGTCAGCATGCACACCCAGAAACTTCAAGTCCCTGCAGATATTGTACCTTCCGACTTTGCAGTTATCGCACCTTCCGCACGAGACAATTGGCTCAACGACGACACTGTCACCAACCCTGAACTTGGTCACTTGAGCTCCTGCATCAATAACCTCTCCAGCGGCTTCATGACCTGGGACCCGCGGAGGAATCACATCGGGTCGGTTGCCCCGCGCCAGCTCGAGATCGCTCCCGCATATCCCAGCGGCTCTGACCCTCAAGAGCAGGTCTTCAGGTCCCGCCGCAGGTTCTGGGATGTCCTTCACGACGAGCCTTCCAGGGCCTTCGTAGATCAGTGCCTTCACCAGATTCCCTCCGTTCAAACGAAGTGTTCTTCTGATACTCGGAATTGAGCGTGATAGATTTCGTGGGACGGGACTTGGCAGCGTGGGGTCTATCTTGCGGTTACATTGAACACGGTCACAGCAGTCTTCCCCAGACACCACGTGAGCTGTTCTTCTGTTAGCCCCATGGTTCTGAACTTTGCCAGTTCCGCTGCGGCGTTTTCACCGTGATCTGACCCGAACATAATCCTGTCCGCACCGATTGTCCTACAAAAACCCTTGATCGTTATGCTCGGCAACCAGCTGGTCTCCAGGTAGACGTTAGGGCATAGTTTTGTAGCGAGAGCCGCTTCGCTAGAAAACATGGCGCTTCCAGAATGCGCCAGAACAACCTTCAGGTCTGGGAACTCCATGGCCATCGGTATCACGGCTGAAGGAAGGGCCCACGGGAGACCAACCCCAGTATGAACCATTACAGGGATTCCCTGCTCTGAAGCCGTTTCGAAAACTCTTCTCCCGGCAGACTGGCTGGGGTTGACTGAGTGACCAAGGGGATGAAGCTTCACTGCTACGAAGCCCAGATCGCGTACGCATCGCCGTACCTCTTTGCGGTACGCATCTGGTGGCAAGTGCGGGTTGGGATTCGCCATTCCCAAGATTCTCGCAGGCATCTTCCTAGACAGGTCGGCTATAGCATTATGTTGTTTGATGACGGACTTCAGGTCGAGCACGGTGCCAGGCTGCACGATGCTGGCGTCGATCTTGTTCAAGTTCATGTTCGTTACAAGCTCTTCGACTGTGAAATCGACCTCAAAAACGTGATCATAGCCCAAGTGAGAGTGAGCGTCTACAATCACAGCATGTCATCTCCTGCGTTGCTCAATGCTATACCTATTCATCGCTTCCGTTATTTAAGAGACAACGTTGGTAGTTCTTGTTAGTACACCGTCCTCTGTAGGGGGAAATAGATAGCCTTGCGCAATTCTTAAAAACAGATGGGCTGATTCTGTTGACGGCGAGGTGCTTCTGAAATGCCGTACCTACCACCAAGAGAGGCGAATAACAAGCTGCTCGACACAGTCCAAGAGATAAAGAAGCGTAACGGATCTCCGCCGTGGAGAGAACGCGTCCTTGCGACTGAACGTTTTAGAATGCTTGTTCACTGCTGGGCCCCCAGATTCGGCCATCCAAAGCATTACCACCCAAGAGCTGATGAGGTATGGTACATCTGCGAAGGGCAGCTGGAAGTCACATTCAATGACGACCTGACCCTAGTTGCTGGACCAGGCAGCGTCCTATTTGCCAAGAAAGAGACCGCGCACGACATGTTGTCTGTGGGCAGCGAACCGCTAGTTATGCTTGTCTTTGTCGCGCCCAATGAACGGGATGACGAAGTTTCTCTGTCGCCTCAGCAGTTCGAGTTCCCGAAATGACACGCTCCACGCGAGGAGTACTCCCTGTGCGATCTTCAAGTCTCGCAACCCATAAAGGCAGGAGAGACAGAGAAATGACTAGGTCTATGCGAAGGGGTGGTTTGAACTGAGAGATCTACTTGAGGCAGTAGTTCAGAGAGGTTGCAGAAACGGCGCAACCTTCTGCGAAGCAAGGGTCTTTGAAGAGAGAAGCAGTCACGTCTTAATCGAGAACGGCGTGGCAACAACACTTGGGTCAGGCATCACCCAAGGCGTGGGGATAAGAGTGATTGTCGGTGGGAGATGGGGGTTCGCATCCACAAACAGGCTTACACGCCAAAGCATTGAAGCGACCCTTACAGACGCGATCGGCGGAGCAAAATCAATCGCAGCTCAGCATGGAGAATACGCGAAGATCGCGGAGGCAAAACCCTCTTTCGACATTGTCAAGCATAAGGTGAAGATCAACCCGGAGGATGTAAGCCCGGAAGAGAAGGTGAAGAGAATGTTAGAGATAGAGAAGGCCGCAAGGACTTATAGCGAAAGGGTCAAAGATTCCTTCGTCAGCTACAGGGATGCCCTGACTCGGGTGGTTGTGTCCAACTCCTTCGGAACGTTCGTGGAAGAAACGACGCCGCGGACCTACGCCTTTTGCAGCGTAATCTCGAAGAGGGGGGACAATATGCAGACCGGGTTTGAGGGCGTAGGGAATGTTGCAGGATATGAGATAGTTGATGCGATTCAACCCCAAGAGTTCTCGAGGAAAGCCGCAGAAAGGGCTGTAAAGCTACTTGACGCCCACTCGCCACCGAGAGGCACATACACTGTCGTTGTAGACCCCGAGGTTGGTGGGCTTTTCGTCCACGAAGCTTTTGGTCATAACAGCGAGGGAGACCTTGTCTTTGGGGGTCAGTCCATAGTGTCCGACAAAATGGGGCAGAAGGTGGCAAGCGACCTGGTCTCGATCGTTGACGATCCAACGGAGGTGAAGAACGGCCACTTCGTTTACGACCATGAAGGAACTAAGGCCAAGCAGCACATGGTTGTGCGCACAGGTACCCTAGTAGGGTTCCTCCACTCGCTGGAGTCCGCGGCAAAGCTGGGTGCTGAACCCCAAGGCAGCGCTCGAGCTCAGTCCCATCACCATCCTCCGATCATACGTATGTCCAACACCTACTTCGCCGCGGGCGACCTTACCCTTGAGGAGATCCTAGAGGACATAGACCTCGGGATATACCTTTCTGGCTCACAGTACGGTTACGTAGAGACCCAGAAGGGGCAGTTCACATGCAAAGTTGAACAGGCCTGGATGATAGAGAAGGGAGAGCTGACAACGCACCTTAGGGATGTTGCCATCAACGGCCTAACTTTAGACGCACTAAAAAGCATTTCGGCTGTCGGGAAGGACTTGCAGATTAGGATGCCAGGCATGTGCGGCAAAAGTGGACAAGGCATGCATGTAGATGCTGGCGCACCTCACATGAGAATTGATGGGATCGTCGTGGGAGGAAGGAGATGACAGGCATGAAAGAGATCGATCTCGCCAATCCTGTTGAAAAGGCGATCAAGGTTCTTTCGATCACGGATCTGGACGTTTTCGACGTTTATGCCGCGTATTCCCGCTCCTTGAGCATCGACATTCTTGGCAAAGGGATCAAAGAGGCGCGCTCTCGCACCGACATTGGCATAGGTGTCAGAGCTTACAGGAACAAAGGATTAGGAGTAGCCTTCTCCCAAAGTCTCAAGCCGAAGGACGTACGAAGAACCGTGCACACAGCCCTTGGATTCGCGAAAATAGCACAGCCAGATCTCTACTTCAAAGGGATACCCGGCCCGTCCAAGGCTTCACCCGTCCCAGACTTGGCTGACAACAATATAAGGGAGCTGACTCTGGAAGAAGCTGGGGAATCTGCCAAGCTAATGATAGAAGCGGCTGAGAGCGTGCACAAAGGAGCTATGTACAGAGGCGGCATAGGAGCAGGACACTCACAAGGCTATCTTATGACTTCGACAGGCGTCTGTGTTTCGAACGAGCACACATCTGTGTCATGTAACATAGGACCCACCTATAGGGAAGGCGACGACATAGGGAGCTCCCACGAGTTTGACTTTGCCGTCACTATCGCAGAGATAGACTTCGAGCGCATAGGCAAGAGAGCCGCCGAGAGAGCTTTGGAACAGTTTGGCTCAAGGAGGGTCGAAAGTGGAACTCTTCCTATAGTCCTCGCCCCAGACTCCGTGACCTCGTTTGTCTTCAGTCTTGTGGGAGCCATTTCCGGCGAGTCAGCCGTCAAAGGCAGAACCTATGCATCTGGCTCTATAGGGAAACAGGTAGCACCTGAGATCTTCAAAGTCCACGACGACGGGACAATTCCGGGTGCTATCTCGAGCGAATCTTATGATGGTGAAGGAGTTCCGAGGAAGCCAACCAAAGTCATCGATGAAGGAAGAGTGTTGACGTTTCTCCATAACTCCTACTCAGCGGGGATAGCAGGCGTCGAGCCAACAGGTCACGCCGTCAGAGGAGGATACGGCGGATATGTTGGAGCTGGACCAACGAACGTCCAAGTTAAGCCTGGTGACAGCTCCCTGGGTGAGATGATCAGGGAGACGAAGAGGGGGATCTTGGCGACGAACGTGGGCATTCGACCCAACATGGTGTCAGGAGAATTCTCATCCACAATTGATGAGGGATTTCTCATCGAAAATGGCGAAAGAACACATCCAGTCAAGAACCTAATGGTTGGCGGACACATTCTGGAGCTCTACGAGAACATCGAGATGATATCGAAGGAAGGAAGAACAATAGGCAAAGGACACTTCTTCCCAGCAATCAAGATAAGCCAGATAAAGCTCGCAGGAGAGTAAAGTTGGAGACTGGTCCTAGGCTTGAGTTCCGGCGCTCTTAAGTGCCCTACGCCTTCTCCACAAGCTTTGCTTCCTCAACAAGCAAGTAGCCAGCGTTTGCCTGCCAGATCTTCGTAGCCTTGACTATCTTGATCCTCTTCTTGAGGAAAGGGGCGTCGAGAACCAAGGTTTCGTATTCGCCGCCTTCGCCTACTAACGATACCTGATACTTGCTGTTCAATATGATCAGATCCTGCATCGCTTGTCTGTCGATTCTTCTCCCGAGCCAATCTTGGTCGAAGCCGAACGCGTAGACGCCTACGAAGATTGCTTCGAAGCCCAACTCGATCAGCTCATTGATCAGCATCAATGGGTCTTCGTGCCAGAGAGGAACAATGGACTTGAGACTCAACTCTTTACAGACAAAGTCGATTCTTGTCTTCTGATACACGGAGGAGACTGCGCCGGAGACTATGCCCTCAACGTCCAAAGGCTGTAGAAGCCGCTTTAGGTCTTCAATCTCTTCCTCTTTTGCGCCAGCCGTCACAGTCTTGACGAGCGGTATGCCCGCAGCTTCAGCAAAAAGGCCGGTCAGACTAATGTTAGGGTGATGAAACATCCAGCTGTCTTCTCGCTGAGGAAGCATTGTCACCAAGTACTTCACATCGTATCCCTTCTTCAGAACTCGATAGAGCGCAAGTGCGGAGTCTTTTCCACCACTGACAAGTACCGCGACCTTCATTTGAAACCATGCTCGACAAAAGGAAGAAGAGATGAGTCTCTAAAAGGCTTTCTCCACCAAGCAACCAAAGCCCAGCCGAAGCTAGGGTCTTAGCAGCCACCCGGCGGTTCCCACAACGAGAAGCTTGCCTGAGAGATTCTTTCAACAAAGGCTTTTTCTGCGTCGCACCCATAGTCGTGCATATGCAAACGGGCAGCATTATGATCATCAACGCTAATGTGATAACTCTTGATCCAGCGAGACCCTGCGCTCATGCGGTTGCCATAGCGAACCAAACGATTCTTGATGTTGGTTCAACGGGGGGAATCCTTAAGCACGCAACAAAGGAGACGCGGGTAGTTGATCTACACGGGAAGACTGTAGTTCCAGGATTAATAGATTCTCACGTTCACATGCTTGATTTCGGGTTGTCACTGCAACAGCTTGACCTGCGAAACGTGACCTCGATAAAGGAGCTGCAGGCCAATCTCGAAGAAGGTGCAGATGACACACCAAGCTGCAAATGGGTCTCAGGTGGGAAATGGGATCAGGAAAGGCTGACCGAGAAACGGTACCCGAACCGGTGGGATCTGGATGCTGCTGTGAACGACAAGCCGGTCTTCTTGCTACGCGTGTGCGGACACATTGGCGTCGCCAACAGCAAGGCTTTAGAGCTGGCAGGGATCAATAGGGAGACCGCGCACCGGGTAGATGGGGTGGACAGAGACGAAAGCACCGGTGAACCAACGGGCATCTTAAGAGAAGGAGCTCTGCAACTCATTCGTCGGGTAATGCCGAATCTCAGCCTCAAGGAAGTAGAGGAATCCTGCAAACTTGCATGCCGGAGGGCGGTCGAGGCGGGATTGACTAGCGTTAACTGGCTCTTGAGCTCAGCCGATGAACTCAGAGCAATACATAAACTGCACTCCAAAGGTGAGCTACCTGTCCGGATCTATCTGGGCATCCCTGCTAGACTTCAGCAGAACTTGGCAGAACTGGGGCTGATCACCGGATTCGGCAATGACATGGTGCGAATAGGGTTTGTGAAGGTTCTGGTCGATGGCTCCCTTGGAGGGCACACAGCGGCCTTGAACAAAGCCTACTCCGACAGGCAAGATACGAAGGGCATGATGCTTTACACCCAACGGAAGCTGAACAAGATTGTTTTCAATGCGCATAGGGCCGAGCTACAGCTGGCTATCCATGCAATAGGTGACCGCGCCATCGAAGCAACCCTGAAAGCCCTCATGAAAGGCTTGAGGAGGCTTCCACGAGAAAATCACAGGCACAGAATCGAACACTGCTCGGTGCTGAACTCCGTACTCATCAAGCGCATGAAACGGCTTGGGGTCGTAGCTTCTGTGCAGCCTCATTTCACTGTTTCAGATTTCTGGGTATTAGACCGATTGGGCAAGGAAAGGACGAGATCAGTCTACCCGTTCAAGTCGCTCCTTCAGACGGGGATCGTGGTCGCAGCTGGCTCAGACTGTCCTGTTGAGCCAATAGATCCCCTTCTTGGCATGTGGGCATCTGTGGCAAGGAAGGACTCTTACGGTGAGAACATAACGCCGGAAGAGGCCCTCAAGATGTACACATTGCACGCAGCATACGCTTCATTCTGCGAGGACAAGAAGGGGTCTGTTGAGGTGGGCAAGTATGCCGACCTAACTGTACTGTCAGACGATCCTAGAAGTGTACCAGCTGAGAAGATAAAGGACATAACAATTGAAATGGTCATCACAGACGGGAAGGTAGTCTACTCGAGAGGGTAAGCTACCCTACAACGCACAGGATAAGTGAGGTGGAAGTCGTATGGTGAAACTGCCTATACCAGAACCGGTCTCTGGCGGGATATTCCTATCATACAAGTGCAATAGCAAGTGCCGGCATTGCATGTATGCCTGTTCACCAAAGTGGAAGACCGACTGGATAAGCCTTGAAAATGCTGAAAGGGTCTTGGCTCAGTTATCGAAGGCCTTCGGGAAACAGTATCCTGTAGGGTTTGGCCGAGTTGGCATCAACTTTGGACTTCACTTCACGGGTGGGGAACCATTCCTGAACTTCAAACTTCTACTTGGCCTAGTCGGCATGGCACGCAAGCTGGGGATCCCATCAACATTTGTAGAAACGAACTGCTTCTGGAGCGTTGACGACGAAACCACGAGAAGCAAGCTGACCCAGCTGAAGGCCGCGGGGGTAGAGGGCATATTAATTAGCGTCAACCCGTTCATAGTTGAGTACGTGCCCTTCGAAAGAACACTAAGAGCCTTCAGAATAAGCAACGAGGTCTTCCGAGGAAACGTGATGGTCTATCAGAAACTGTTCCTCGCTCAGTTCAAAAGGCTCAACGTTGAAGGTACTATGCCCTTTGGAATGTACTTGCGGGATGCTGGCGCTCAAGCACTTCAGTCTGTCGAGCTGATTCCTATGGGGAGGGCGTGCTATAGGCTGGGGCATCTTTACCAGAAACACGTAGCAAACGAGTTCTTTGCTGAGTCTTGCAGAGAGGAATTGACTAGACCCTGGCATGTCCATGTTGATAACTTCTGCAACTACATTACTGGGTATTGTGCAGGCATATCGCTGGGCGACGCCAGGAACCTTGACGCGATCTGTGAAGGGATAGAACTTGAAGACCGTCCGGTCATCGCCAAGCTGACATCGCCGAACGGGATTGGCGAACTCTACAGATTCGGAGTGAAAGAGCACGGATACAGAGAATGTAAAGACGGCTACGTATCCAAATGCCACCTATGCGTCGACATAAGAAAGCACATTGCCCAACAGACCGATGAGTTCAAGGAACTGAAACCGCAGGAATTCTACGGCCACCTGTGAATGCTTATGCTTGTAGCCTTACCCTTCTTGTCGAGGCCGCCAACAAGCCGATGTCAGTTATAGAGCGCTTATTTGCCTTGCTTCTAACAGGTACCGGACCTTTCTTATGGCGGGATATGGTCTCATCAGAACTGTTGAGCAGTCAATCCTTAGCCATTCCTCGTAGAACGCTGATACTGCTTTGACTCTCACGAATCTTCTTCTGAGCCGTCTAGACACTTTGATTGCTCGTTGTCCGGCGATCTCTCCCACCCTAGCCTTCTGAAACGTAACTTTGTATCCATTGACGATGCTGTTCACTTCCTTCTCAACTCGCTTCTTCGTCTCCATCAGAATCCTTTCAACGACTTGGCTATTCGCGATAACCAGTCGCGGAACCATCACCGCGTTCTCATCGATACCGTTTCCAACGAACTCCCAAAAGCTTCTTGCGTCGACAAGCCTTCGTCCTCTCTCAGAACGCGCTTGGCGCTGTGAGAAAGCATAGACCCCGCCGCAAAGACGTACACACGGCGCCTTTCTCAGGAAGCTGTTGATCCTCGCTTTCTTGGACTCTTCAGTGATGCTTAATGCCACGACGACAAGGCTTCCGAGCTCGCTGCATGCCTTGTCCCTAGTAAAACAAGGCTTCTTTACGTCTCTTGTCCTTCTTAAGAAGACGGGTAAGCTGCTTTGAAGCAAGTAAGTAGCCCTGTTCACGTGCTCTTTGTCCAATTCCCAGAATGTGGCATGAATCTGCCTGCAGCCAAGAGCGGACAGTTGCTGAGCTATGCTACTCATGTATTCGGGTTCACTTGATGCCCTGTAAGCCACATAGTAGACCATATCAGGCCATCACCTTCATTAATCGTGTAGAGGAATTCCTAGAAGGCAGGTGTGGCTACAGGGGACATCTCCACGTCCTTCTTTTCTGTATGACCGACTCCTCTGCAGTCGGTGCCTCAAGAGAGAGGCTTCTTCTTGACCGCTTCCAGTATCAAGTTGGCTATCGCCTCGTAGCTTTCCACTCTTGCGTTGATTGCTATGTCGTAATTATGGGGGTCGAGCCAGTCCTTTTTGAACATGCGTTCAACCATGTGCCTTCTTTCGCTGTCACTCGCCCTGACAGCTTCCTCAGCATCCTCAACTGGAATGTTCCGCCTTGCTGCCACGTGTTTGACTCTTGTATCGCGCGACGCAATGAGCAAGACTCTGAAAGCGTTCTCTGCATTGAGCAACATGAAGGCAGACCGCCCTTCGACTATGGTATCGCCTTGCTCAAGAAACTCGTCGATCTTGCTGTCGATCATCTTGTCTAAGTCAACTTCTCCCGAGAGTACATGCTCTTCAAACTCTCCAAATGATTCGGCTGGATGAACCCCTCTGAAATCCAGCACAACGCTCTTGATTATGTCGGAAGAGCTTATACACTTTAGCCCGAGCTTTCGGGAGAGGATCTCCCCCACCTCTGTGCACCCTGCACCTAACTCCCCGCATAGGGCTATGTGCATCCTTGAACCTCCAAGTTTCGCTTAACCATTCACAGGGTTCTCTTAAAAAGGTTATTCCACTTCCTAACTTGAGAAGGCTATGATGTTGTCTGCTAGTTCGAGTGGAAGTCCGTCGCCTTGACATCAGCAGAAAGCATAGTGACCTTTCCCCTTCTCAAGCCACAATGTGCAACTCCCGTTCAGCTGGGGTATACTTGCCTGGAAATTTTGTGACGTACTCGTTCTAGGCGCTTCAGTCTTTCAACCCCTCTCTCCACAAGTATCCGTATGCCACTTCCCACAGAGATCTAGGTGCTTCAACTGCTTCTTGTATCCTGTTGAGTGACGGCCAAAGAAAGTCTGGCAGCTACATTGGCATCACGTGCATTGCCGCCCTGAGATAGAACCTTCAGACCGGCAGCGGAAGCCAATGGGTGTTCCGACGAGACGCCGGACGTTTCCCATGAACAAAAACTTGGCAACGGTACCGCACTCCGAAGGCATCTAACCAGTCCAGACAGTCAGGACAGTATCTCCTCGCTTTTCTCCTTCGGTATTCTCTCCTCCATTAATCTTTTATTCAGATACTAAGATACTTTCTATTCTCATCTGAAGAAAGCTCTCAAAAGTGAGCCTTGGGATGACATCTGAAGGCGACTCGACCCTGCGGAAGAAGGTCGAAGCCGAGTTTCCAGAAGAGACCCTAAACATCGGCAAGCTCATTACAACCCTCATAAAGAGCTTCCTCAAGTCAGACAGCAACTATGGCGTCATAACAGACATAAAGACAGACATGCACCGCATCTACAGCATGGTAAGGGCCTACATAGACGAGGAGAAAATGGATGTTTACTCGTTGATGCTTGACGACCGCATTCTCCTATCTAGAACGAGCAAGGACTTCGAGGACATCTATGAGGTCATAAAGGCTCGATCCAAACTCCAGATAAAGAAAGATATGATCGAGATATGGGACGATGAGCAGAGCAGGATCCTGCACCTGATCATCGTTCCGGTGAGGAAGCACTTCCCGCTGGACTACTCGACACCGAAAGAGAAAACGAAGCTCATCGAGCACATCTCATCTATGACGTGGCAGGTAGCCTAGGCCCGGGTTTCAACGCACTGGTTTCTCTTTCCTGCCAAGAACCAGCTCCTTAAGAGCCACCCCGTTGACAGTGCTTACTTTCCAGCGGATTCCAGGTATGTCACCCATGGCTCCTCCCTTGGAGCCTCCAATGCCTTCGACGATCACCTCATCGTGCTCGTCCACAACGTTTAGAGCACCATCACCGGGAAGGAAAGCTGTGATGACCTTCCCATTCTTTATGAGTTGTGTTCGTACACATTTCCTGATGGCACTGTTAGGCTGCTTGCTCTCGCGCCCCACCTTCTCCAGAACGATCCCGCGGGCCATAGGAGCGCCTTCCAAGGGATCCGACTTGACATCCAGCCTGAGAATGCGCCTTTTATAGTATATGCTGCTCCAGCGCATCTTCTTTCTCTTTGCGGCCAGCTTCCTTGCAGCGAATTCTCCTTTCGGCGACTTTCCCATTCTTTGCTCCTCGCAGCCATTGGTTCGATCAATGAATGAGTTCTATAAGTGCCAATATGCTTTTAGTTCATAAACGTTTCTGTTTGAAGTGGGTCAAAGACGGATCAGGCTATGGGAGCAGTAAGAAGTTGAATCAAGTTCACATGATGGAGACGTTGCTAATCTGAAAGTAACGTTTCGCCAGAAACCGTATTCTCTCAGCGTTTTTGCCGTTCCTGCCGATGGCTATGCCCTTGTCTCGGGGTTCGACCGAGACTACCGCCATTGTTTTGCCATCAGGCCTTTCGGACACACGTATCTCTCTTACCCTCGCGGGCTTCAAGGCGTTCTTGATGAACTGAGCTGGATCTTCGGAGAACTCTATCACCTCATGCTTTTTGCCAGTCATCTTCTCAAGTAGAAATATGTTCTTGCCTCTTCTCCCTATGGCGGCTCCAACATCTCCTTCTTTTATGACAAATATTATCCGGTTGAAATCGTCGTCGATTATGCAGTCCCTAGCAGTTGCACCAGTTATGCTTTCAAAGAGTGCGATGTGGCTCATCTCTCGATTGGTGAACTTTATGCCCTTAGACACTGGCCTTCACCGCGATGTTGAGAATGTCAGAATCTCCCGGATCCCTGATCGCCACAGCTGACACGACGAATGGCTTCCCGCAGACCTTGCCCAGCTCCAGACTTGTTCTAGGAAACACTACGAAGGGAATCTTCGAAAGTCTACAATGATGTTCCAAGCTCTCAAGTTGCTCCTTGGGACAATTTGAGGCGGCCACAACAAGTCTCACCTTGCCAGTCACTGCGTTCTTTGAGGCGGAGTTGACGCCGAACAAGACTTTCCCTGTTTTCACCGCCATTGCTAAGGCCTTATCCAGGTCAGCCACTCGTTTCCTCCTCCTTCGTTCCAAGTGGCAGAGCAGACATGTAAATGTCTACAAGCCCTGTGCCTATGGGTATGGATTGACCGACTATCACATTTTCGGTTACGCCTTTGAGAAGATCGTTCTCGCCTTTTACCGCTGCGTCCACTATGTTTGGGACTGTGATCTCAAACGCAGCTCTCGCAAGGACGCTTGCCTTCCCGCCGCTGACACCGTGTCTTCCTATCTGGCGGACATTACCAGTCGCTGCCATAATGTCAGCCACAAGCATTATGTGCCGCAAGTCTACGTCAAGCCCTTGCTCCTCCAGTACGCCAGCGGCTTCCGTGATCAGGGAGTTCCTCGCCGCTTCCACCCCGAGGGTTTTCGATATCTCATGTATATTGTTCGTCGTCGTCCAGGTCGGATCGACGCCTACGACTTCAAGGACTTGGGTCAAGTTTGAGCCATCCGTCCTTATGACCCACCGACCTTCCTCCTCTGTGACCAAGACTCTCTTGATTCCCGGCACACCTATGACATGGTGAGATGAGACTTGTTCCAGGAGCTTCTTTGGGCTTACCTGCTTCTTTGGCTCTACGATGATCATGTTGCCTTCGATCTTCAATAAGCATTTGGATATGGTTAGGTTCTTGCTCAGCTCATCTAAGGCGATGCCGCGTTCCTTCATCTTGTGTGGGTCGAGATTCACTACGACACAGCCCGTTGCGGGGTCACCGTACATGGATTCAGCAACATCTTGGATAGTAGTGTACAGGATACGTCGTGCGACTTCTACTGCTTTCTCGCGGTCCTTGCTGTACTCTTTCTCGAGATGTATCGTCATTATCGGCGTTGAAGGTTCCCTTCGAGCATCGACTATCTCGATGAGACGAGGTAGTCCCAACGTTACATTTTGTTCTCTTACTCCTGCATAGTGAAACGTTCGTAGGGTCATCTGGGTGCCGGGTTCGCCTATTGACTGAGCGGCTACGATACCAATCGCTTCGCCTGGCTCAACCAGTGCCCGCTTATAGTGTTCCAGTGTCTGCTTGACGGCCGCATCTACAGCTTTCTCGCTCAACCTAGCCTTTCCAAGGTTGCCCTTGAGCTCGTCCACCAAAAGGGGTGTAATCTGATCCTTGGCTTCGTCCAAGCGTTTCTCCGTGTGCTCTCCAGACGCCGGCTGGCCCGCTGCAGCCACCAGCTGAATCTGTTCAACTAGCCTAGCGACATTCACGGCTTTTCCATGGTCGCTTTTGGCGGGGTCCACCCCGTCCTCGCCATACTTGAACTGGATGATGTCGCCCATGGAATTCCTGACAGTGCCGTCATATTCGACCCGCAAATGCTCCATAGCGTTTATCAGCCGTCTCTGCATGTACCCACTCTGTTGTGTTCGAACAGCAGTATCCACGAGCGCGTCTCTACCGACCATCGTGTGAAAGAAGAACTCGATCGGGTCTAGGCCATCACGGAACGAAGAGTAGACGAACCCCTTCGCCTTCGGGGATGGGTCTCCCATTTTGAAGTGGGGCAAAGTCCTATTGACGTAACCCCTCATTATCCTCTTTCCACGGACGGACTGCTGACCTAGACATGCAGCCATTTGGCCTATGTTGATAGTTGATCCCCTCGCTCCGCTTCTCGTCATTGTTATGCCTGAGTTGTCCATCTTAAGGTCGGAGTCAGCCACTTGGCCCGCCTGCTCGAATGCCTTGGAAAGCTCATTCATAACAAAGATCTCGAACGAGTCTACAAGACTCTGACCAGGCAGCCTCTCGAGTGTCCCGTCTTGCAGCTGCCTAGTGAAACCGTCCACTTTCTTTTCGGCTCGTTTCACGACTTGCTGGATCCTCTGCTTGGCGTCAGGCGAAAGGTCTAGGTCGTCGTAGGAGTAAGAGAAGCCCCGCATGGTTATGAAGCGTGTTAGCAGATGGCTTGTCTTGTTCAGGAAGATTCTCCCAGCATCAGTCCCATAGTCTTTTATTATCCTGTGTAGTAAGCTTTCAGACTTCTCGGCCCCTATGGAGTTCTTGTCGATCACGCCTGTGACCAAGGTGCCGTTCTTGATGACAACGTAAGCGTCGTGAGGGCAGTCCTCGCGAGAACAGACATCGCAGTTCTGGCAGACGCTTGCCTTCAAGGCGTAGTTCAGTCCTTCGGGAAGGAAGAGGCTGAACACCTGCTTCCCACTCCACCTAGGCTCTGGCTTCTTGACGATAGGCCTTGGCAATGGACCCTCATATGCCGCTGCGTCCAATAGCGTGCAGACTTGCTTTTTGGTGAGCAGCGTGGACTTCCTAGTGAGGAGATACGAGCCTGTGATAAAGTCCCTGATTGCGCCTATGATCGGTCCGCCGAACCTTGGCGAGAGAATGTGATCCTGAACCTGCATTAGGACGCGAGCTTCGGTTTGGGCCTCTTCGCTTTGTGGGACGTGAAGGTTCATCTCGTCGCCGTCGAAGTCAGCGTTGTAGGGAGGGCAAACGCAGAGATGCAGACGGAATGTTTTGTATGGGAGAACCTTGACGTAGTGCGCCATTATAGACATTCTGTGAAGTGAGGGCTGCCGGTTGAAGATAACGATGTCGCCGTCTCGGATATGCCTCTCAACTGTGAACCCAACCTCCAGGGCCTCTGCGACCTTCTCCCTGTCCAGAACGAACTCCAATCTCACCCTTTTCCCGTCTGGTCTGACGATGTACAAGGCGCCGGGATATTGTTCGGGTCCATTCTTCACGAAATACCGCATCTCATTGAGGTTCCAGTGAGTCACCTTTGCAGGCACGGAAAGCTTCGTTGCCACGCTGAGTGGAACGCCGACTTCACTTATGTCCAAGTTAGGATCTGGGCTAATTACCGTGCGCGCGGAAAAGTCAACACGCTTCCCTGAGAGGTTGCTTCTGAAACGTCCCTCCTTCCCCTTCAGCCGCTGTGACAATGTCTTTAGTGCTCTTCCCGAACGGTGTCTCGCAGGTGGAATCCCTGACGACTCATTATTGAAATAGGTTGTGACATGGTACTCCAAGAGCTCTGAAAGGTCTTGGATAATGAGCGTTGGCGCGCCTGCTTCGATATTCTCTTTGAGGCGTTCGTTGATTCGGATTATGTCGACCAGTTTATGGGTGAGGTCATCTTCGGATCTGATCCCAGACTCCAGAGTTATGGATGGCCTAACATAGACTGGCGGAACTGGCAAGACTTGCAGTATCATCCATTCTGGTCGGGCTACTTTAGAGTCAAAACCCAGCAGTTCAAGGTCTTCATTAGTTATTCTCTCGAATCTTTCTCGGATCATGCTGGCGGTCAGCCTTTGCGCGCCCTCCTCCAAATGCTCATAGAAGACTGTAGGCTTCACAAACTCCATCTTATGCTTTCTTGCACCGCAGTAGGGGCACTCATTGCTCTTCTGGACACGGTCAAGTATATTGGCATAGTACTGATCCGGAACAGAGCCCATCAAACGCCGGATCCTTATGGTCTGCTTCTTGATCCTTAGAAGGGTCCTTTCAGATAGTAGCACACGCCCACAGTTTCTGCAAAATGCCCGGAGAATCTCATGGATCTTCTTGGTGAATTCAACATGGATTATGGGAACGGCCAACTCAATATGCCCAAAGTGTCCAGGACACCTTGTGGCCGTATTGCCGCATGTTCTGCAGCGTTGCCCGGGTTCAAGAACGCCAAGCCTATTGTCCATAAGCCCTGATGGTATAACCGCTCCGTCCTCATCGTACGTGTCAGCCGTCTGTATCTCCACAACCGATAACTTGCGGACATCTTGAGGAGACGTTATTCCGAAACGTATCTCCTCTATCTGCTTCTCGTAAGCTTCCTCGACTGACATGTCATGCCCTCTCCTTCAGACTGAGCCTAGGTGAAATGCAAAGGCTCATGAGCTCTTGCAGTAGAAGCTTGAACGCGTAGGAGACAAGGACGGGAGAGACTCTGGCCTTGTCTTCGCAGATTTGGCAAACGTACTTCCGCTGTCTGATGTCATAGTATGCAATGTAACCACAGTTTTCGCAGATGTGGAGAATGTACTTGTCAGATTCTTCAAGAAGCCTGTCGCGTAGTAGCATAGCAGCGCCGTGTCCTATTAGGCAGTCACGTTCCATTTCTCCGAAACGCAGCCCGCCTCCTCTAGCCCTCCCCTCAGTAGGTTGCCTTGTCAGCATTTGAACTTGGCCTCTCGCTCTTGCATGGATTTTGTCGGAGACCATGTGATGAAGCTTCTGGTAGTAGATGACTCCCATGAAGACGTCAGCCGCATACTTCTCGCCTGTGACGCCGTTGTACAACACTTCTCTTCCGCTGTAGCTGAAGCCCAAGTCTATGAGCATGCGTTTAAGCTCGTCGCCCTTCTTGTTGATGAATGGAGTTCCGTCCATCGGGTCGCCTCTCGCCGCTGCCACTTTTCCTGCGATGGATTCAAGGAACTGACCGATGGTCATCCTTGACGGGAACGCGTGAGGGTTGATGATCATGTCTGGAACCATACCGTCGACGGTGAAGGGCATGTCTTCTTGGGGCATAATCATCCCTATGACGCCTTTCTGACCATGACGGGATGCAAATTTGTCTCCTAGCTCTGGGATGCGTTCGTCACGTACTCTGACCTTGATGAGCTTGCTACCTTCGTTCGTTTCTGATATGAAAGACGCGTCAACTGTGCCGTCCTCGGAGGGTCTTGTGTCAACAGACGAATCCCTCATAGTTGGCCCTTTGATCTCGAACTCTTTGTATTCTTCAAGGAAACGGGGCGGACTGATTCTGCCAATCAGAACATCCCCGCCAAGAACTTCGGCCTCAATGCTGACGACACCATCTTCCTCTAGGAAGCGGTAGTACTGTTCGCCACGGTATCCCCGAATGCCAGGTTCGGGTATCACGAGTCTATCTCTAAGCCCGCCCAAGTACTGGCGGCATTCGGCCTCATAGATCCTGTAGAAAGTCGAACGAGCTAGGCCTCTCTCTATGGAAGCCTTGTTGAAGATCAGGGCGTCTTCCATGTTGTACCCTTCGAAGGAAAGAACCGCCACAACACAGTTCTGTCCAGATGGCCTAAGATTGTATCCTATAACTCCCATCGGCTTCGTCTGAACTATCGGATTCTGAGCGTAGTGCAATATGTGCGACCGCGAGTCGACCCTGAGTGGGAAGTTCACTGCGTAGACGCCAAGCGCTTGCTTTGACATAGCTGATTCGTAGGAATTGCGTGGTGACTGGTTGTGTTCTGCGTAAGGTATCAGCGAGGCGCAGGTTCCTAGCATTGAGTAGGGTGTTATTTCAAGATGAGTGTTGTCAGGCGTTGCTTCGTCCAAGTTCAGCGCCACTAATGCGTTCTCTTCTTCTTCCGCGTCCAAGTACTCGACTATGCCTTGCTTGATAAGGTCCTCCCATGACCATTCCTTTGACCGCAGTTTCTCGGTGTGGTCGTCTTGGAGTCTCGGAGTGCCTTTATCAGCAACGACGAGCGCACGGCGTACGCGTCCTTCATCGCAGTTGACGTAGATCTCATCGTTCGTGCCATAGACCTTTGAGAAGTGAGCGACATTGATATCTGAGGACATCTCTCCTTTGCGCCTATCTTCTTTCAATTCTCTGACGAACTCAAGGGGAGAATCGTGATATCCGATTGGGCAACCATCCACGAACACCTTTGCTCCAGAAAGCCGAATGGTGTCACTTGCTTCAGCAGATGGGATAACCCCTCTTCTGTAAAGGCTCTGCTTCACCTTCTCGGAATCCAAGCCCACTGATATAGCTGCAGAAAGTGCTAGATTCTTCACGAGCCCGCAGTTCGCGCCCTCCGGCGTCTCGTTTGGGCAGAGTCTTCCCCAGTGTGTCGCATGGAGGTCTCTGGCTTCGAAGTTCGGTTGGCTGCGGCTCAGGGGCGATTGAAGTCTTCTAAGGTGGCTATGAGCAGATATCATATTCGTTCTGTCGAGAAGCTGCGTGATGCCTACGCGCCCTCTGCCCCAGTTGCCCGTCGCCAGAGAGTGCTGCAGCTTGTCTGAGACTATCCCAGGCCTGACCGCGATTGAGACGCTCACTGTCCGCCTCTTCACGCCCATCCTTTCGAGTTGGTACTTTATGTCGCGGCACAGGTTCCTGAAGGCTACTCTGAAGAGGTCGGCGAGCAATGGTCCAGCCAGCTTAAGGCGTTTGTTCTTAAAATGGTCCTTGTCGTCGGGGATCCGTCTTCCCAGTCTAAGCTCAACGACTCTGCAAGCCATCTCTCCGAGGAAGTAGGCTTTGTTTCTTCTTTCCTCTTTGGTTCTGCCGACGTGAGGTAGGAAGTTTCTATCAAGTATTGTCTCCGTCTTCTGGAGCCGGTAGCTTTTAACCTGTCCGTGAGCGACGCGGTTACCAATGAAAAGGAGCGCATCCTCAACTGTTGTGACGTCGCCTGACATCTCAAACGAAGACTCGAGCTCACTCTGTATGGTCTTGTCCAGGGAGACAGCGTCAGCGATCTCCTTGTCAGACTCGAGGCCAAGGGCTCTCATTATGACGATGAGGGGGATTTCGGAAGGCACACCTGGCACGGACACATGAAGAGTACCATTAGCCTTCAAGCGCAGTTCGATTCTTGCTCTAAAACCGACTGTTGTGGAGAAGACTTTGGCTTGGTAGACCGGGTTCACTCCTCTTGTATCAATGTCCACCAGTATCCGATTTGGCGCCAGGTCCTCTATGGCGACAATGACCCGTTCTGATCCGTTTATGATAAAGTATCCTCCCGGGTCTATGGCGTCTTCGCCCTGCCTGATCAGTTCCTCTTCTGAGAGCTCTGAAAGCAAACAGTACTTCGAATGTAGCATCGTCGGCAGGTCACCGATGTAGACTAGCTCCTTCTCCATCTCCTTGTCGTCGATCACGGGGATCATTTCTACCGAAAGAGGCATGGCATAGGTCAGGTTCCTTAGTCGTGTTTCCATTGGGTAGATTTCGTGGCGTGTTCCGTCGACTTCGGTGACGTAAGGGCCGTAGATGACATCGTTCTCGATCTCGCGTACGATGAATACTTTGCCGAACCTTATCTTGTACGGTCCTTCCGGGACTTCGATCTCGACTTCGCCGACTTCGTCCACGACTTCCTGAAGCCCACGTTCCACAAACTCGTTGTAAGAGTCAAGGTGTTGCCTTACCAACCCCTTCTCTTCAAAAAGGGCCTTCTGTACCAAGAACGCATCTTCAGAATTAGTCAAACCGAGAAGCTCCCCCTTGGGCGTTCGAACAGAGTAAACTGTAACACGTAACTATTCTCAGGACTATTCCTCCAACGGACTGGGAATCATCCAGCCCGAAAGGGGTGTCAAGCTGTAGCTTTCGTAAGTCACGAAAGCCTATCACTAAACAACGAACGGTATTAATAAACGTTATCATCAACTCAGCAATATTGGCAATAGATACTTGTGGGTCTTGAGACCATTCTCACTTTCTCCGTCGCCGATTTTTCTAGGGTCATCTGCGTGTGACTGCGCGGATTTCTTCACCTCAGCTGCCGATCTCTCTTGAACCCAAGCGAGTAGCGTTCTGACTGCGCTACGCAGAGGGGAGAGCGCTCGGACCCAAACAGATTTAAGGATGCCAATACTGTAACAGATTCGGACTATCCCCAATTCAGGCCCTGGTAGTATAGTCCGGCCTAGTATAGGCGGCTGTCGCCCGCCCGACCCGGGTTCAAATCCCGGCCAGGGCGCCAACCTAGCGGCTAGTAAGTTGCTTGGGAGGGGGGGCTCTACGCTTGGAGTGGGAGTGACTGAACTGCTCCTCCGAACTGATGTTCCTTCCGATTATTCGCCCCGGTTATGGCGAAGATGTAAGTCTTGATGTGCGCCAACGAAAAAAGACTCTATTTATAGTGCTTATGTGAGAGGGCCGAAAAAATGTCCAAGAAGGAAACGCGTTCTTGCGAACCGGTTCGAGTAGTTCGCTTCTACGCATAGGCATTTAAGACCGGTCAGCTCATTGGAGCCCAGGCGGGGCCTGGATGAATAGAGAGAGCTTCGAACCTTCTAGTCTGAAGATCACTGACCTTCGGACGGCGGTTGTCGCATCGAACTTTGACTACCCTTTGATCAAGATCGATACTAACCAAGGAGTTTACGGGATCGGGGAGGTCAGAGACGCAGGACACAAGGAGTCAGCCTTGATGTACAAGGGGCTGCTTCTCGGTCAGAATCCCATGGACATAGACAAGCTCCTAAGAATGATGAAACCATATGCCGGCCACGGCAGAGAAGGCGGAGGAATCAGCGGCATTGATATGGCCTTGTGGGACCTCGTGGGCAAGGTCTACGGCGTACCTGCATTCCAGTTACTTGGAGGCAGATATCGTGACAAGGTCCGAATCTACGCTGACACGCCTGAACTCAAGGAACCTACTCCAGAAGGGTTTGCTGAGGCTGTTCTTGAGAGGAAGAGGATGGGCTTCACATTCATAAAGTTCGATCTGAGTATCGGTGTCTTGCGGAATAGAATTCCAGGAGCTCTGATCGGTAACAAGATCACGGATAAGGGAATAGCCTACATTGCGTCTTGTGTTGAGGCTGTAAGGGAAGCTGTTGGCTGGGATATTTCTCTTGCCATCGACCACTTTGGGCCGCTTAGCGTTGACGACTGCATCCGGCTTGGAAGGGCGCTTGAAAAGTTCAGTCTGTCTTGGCTGGAGGACATGCGACCATGGACAGATGTCGAGGGCAACCGAGAAATCACGAAATCCATCGCTGCGCCGACCGCCACAGGAGAAGACATATTCGGGTTAACAGGTTTTCGTGAGATTGTCGATAGGCGTGCCGTGGACATCATACACCCAGACTTGGCCACGGCAGGTGGACTACGTGAGACCAAGAGGATCGCGGACTATGCGGAAGAGATGGGCTTTATGCCCACTGCTCTGCATTTCGCCGGGTCGCCAATCTCTTTCATGGCCAACCTGCACACCGCTGCAGCTATCCATGACTTCGTAGCCCTTGAACACCATGCGCTTGACATTCCCTGGTGGAAGGATCTGGTTAGAGGCTTGACTGAACCACTTGTCGCAGATGGTTACGTCGCCGTCCCAGAGAAGCCTGGCCTGGGCGTGGACTTAAACCCTGAGGTTATCAGGGACCACCTCAGATATCCTGGCTACTTTGAGCCTACGCCAGAATGGGACGTGCCAAAGTTTGGTTTCTACAGACCAAAAGCCTGAGAACAGTCGCGATGGGTTCACCAAATATCTCATTGAAAGAACTACTCAAGATACCTCGGAATGCCTTTTGGTGGGCTGGGCGAACATTCTCCTCTTGACACTTCTACCGGGGCCTGAAGTTTCAGCCAAGCCATTCCCGCATCTTCTTGACGTACAAGGGAAACACAGCCTCAGGCTCAAGCAGGTCAGGATGCCACCTCTTCTCCCACTCAAACGTAGCGTAGCCGTTGTAGCCGCCTTTCACAAGCATGTTCAGCATTTTCTTTAGAGGCACATCGCCCTCGCCGACAGAAACGTACTTCACTTGTCCTTCCCTGTTTAGAGTTGAATCCTTGACGTGGACGTTGACTGTGTACCGTGCCAAGTTTGAATATGTGACCTCCGGCAGCTCCCTGTTCGCTCGGTATGGGTGATGCAGATCCCACAGGACTCGAATGCGGGGGTGGTTGACCTCAGCCATCACGCGAGCACAAACCGCCGAATCGGTCCAATCATCGTGCGTCTCTATGGCTAGCGTGACTCCGTGCTTTTCAGCCGCGTCACCAATCTTACGCAGGTTTTCGACTAGAATGGGCATAATAGTTTCCACCGTGTAGCCTTCAGGAACATGTCCGCCATATATGCGCACGACTTGAGCATCTAGCTTTGCCGCGAGCTCCATGTTACGCCGCGCCTCGTCAAATTGCTTCTCTCTTTCGGCCTGTTCGACAACAGCAAACCTTGAGGAAATTGATATGCCGGAAATGGCGACGCCGTGACCTGCGAACAACCGTCTGGTCTTGCCAAGGCCTTTTGTGAATTCTGCTCTTCTGCTGATGTCTACGTCTTCCAGCAAGCCGCGGAAATCAACGCCATCGTACCCCATACTCGCAGCGTTCTCAACAATCTGCTGCAGATTCCACTTCGGGCAACCAAGCGTGGTGAATGCAAGCTTCATAGACAATCACGCCCTTAACAATCTCTGTTGACCGACACGAAAATAGTCTAGAGGCGCACTTATGTCTATTGGCAACAGCGCATCGTTGCTCTTGCACTGATTTCGACTTACTGGCTTCAGTGTGATCTTTGCCTTGACTTCAGTATCCTTTGAACGATTTCCATTGTTTTTGTGGAGTCTTCGATCGACGTCTGTGGCTCCTTGTTCTCTCTGATGCATCGGATGAAGTGGAGGTTCTCGTGATAGTAGCCAAAGCATCTGTGCCATTTGTCTGACCCATCCACGTCAATGCTCCTGAGAATCTCCGCTTGCTCGTATGCTTGGCCCTCACGGAGAATCATGGCTTTCTGATTCCCGTTCGCGCCTGAAGTGTCAATGTAAGCAGAGACGCCTCTAGCGTGCATTTCATACGTCTGCACTCGCCCCCCAGTGGCATAGCAAGAGTCTAGCGTCCCTATACCTCCATTCCTGAACCTGAACATGGCGTTGAAGCTGTTTGGGACTTCATCATAGTACCTACCCACTACGCCCTCTACGTCTTTCACTTCTCCTCCCACCCATCTCAGAACGTCCACAGCATGTATGACATCAGAGGTGAGGAAGTCCTTGTACGGGCTTCCTTTCGGAAAGCCGCTAGAGGGCACGCACTTGTGGTACGCGGCATGGCAACGGATGATTTCGCCCATCTCTTCGACAATGCTCTTGGCTTTCGCAAGCACGGGGACGAAGCGCCTGTTGAAGCCTACCATGGTAAGGCACTTGTTCTTTTTCGCTTCTCTTGCCATCGTTTCCGTCTGACGCAAGTCAGCGCCTGGTGGTTTCTCGATGAAGATATGTTTCCTTTTCCGAAGGGCATACATAACAATGGGCAGAATCAAGTCCTGAGCCATGATGATGTACAGTACGTCTAAGTTGACCTTCTTCAGCATCTGCCTGTAGTCAACGAATCTGCTCTCGATCCCATACCTGTCTGATGTCGCCTTCAAACGTTCCTTGTCCAAGTCACATACGGCGTCGATTCTGGCCTCAGGAATCTCTGCGAGAGAAGGAAAATGCACACTGTTGGCGTGCCTTCCCGCGCCGATCATCCCAACTCTTACCGGGTCCATCTTCAAGCCTTCGGCTAAAGAGTGGGCAGGTGTGCTAATAAGACTTGACGCTACCGCGCCCCTTCACCTCTTCCGGCCTTATGACAGAAGCATAAGTACGTAAGGCGCTCTGCGCTGGTTTTCGGCAGGGTTGACAGGCGAGCCTTGCGGGGTTCTCATACGATTCTTCTTACAGCGTTCACAATCTTCTCTTTGCTAGGTACCGCAGCTTCTTCTAGTACTGGGCTCATCGGTATCGGCACGTCTTCTCCAGCCACTCTTATGACTGGTGCGTCTAGGTAGTCGAAGGCCCTCTCCATTATCTGAGCTACTACCTCCGCGCCTACGCCGCAGGTTCTATATCCCTCGTGCACTACAACTGCCTTGCTGGTCTTCTTCACTGAGTTGATTATGGTGTCTATGTCCAGTGGTTTGAGAGTTCTTGGATCCACGACTTCAGCGTCTATGCCTTCCTTTGCAAGTTCTTCGGCGGCTTCCAATGCTAGGAGAATCATCCGTGAGTAGGCGATGATCGTGATGTCCGTCCCTTCCCGCTTCACGTCGGCTATCCCGAGCGGAACCGTGTACTCTACCTCTGGAACTTCGCCTTCAGTACCATAGAGCATCTTGTGCTCAATGAACATAACGGGGTTGTTGTCTCGGATGCAGGTCTTCAACAGACCCTTAGCGTCGAAAGGTGTTGAAGGCATCACGACGAATATGCCAGGTACATGCTCATACCACGCCTCGAGACTCTGAGAGTGATGCTCAGCTATGCCCCGACCAGCTCCGCCCTGCGTTCGGTAAACGACGGGCACAATGGACTTCCCTCCGAACATGAACCGGTTCTTTGCTGCAATGTTGATTATCTGATCAGTCGCAATCGTTGAGAAGTCAATGTACATCAGCTCGGCAACAGGATGAGTGCCTACCATGGCAGCCCCAGCTGCGGCGCCAGCGATTGCGGCTTCGGAGATAGGTGTATCTCTCACACGTTCAGATCCAAACTCTTCGAAAAGTCCCTTTGTCACCCCGTATGCTCCACCGTAGATCGCGATGTCCTCTCCCATCACGAAGACGCTTTCATTCCTGCGCATCTCTTCGCGCAATGCTTCGTTAAGGGCTTGGACGTAACGTATCCGCCGCATCCTAAGGCCCTTCTGTTTGGCAACAGTTGTGTTCTTTATGGACGACTCGTCGTCTACATAGATGTCCGCGTGAAGCCCCTCGTACAAAGATTCGATCGGCGGATATGGGCTACTGAGGGCAAACTTCTCGGCCTGTTCAATAGCTTCTGCCACTGATTCCTCGAGCGCCTTAACTTGCTCTTGCATCATAATGCCCAATTTGATCAGCTTCTCTTCAAGGCCTGCAATAGGGTCTCTGGCCCTCCAAGCCGTCTCTTCGTCTCTTGTTCTGTAGGCTCTCGGGTCGCTTCGCGAATGACCGTAGTACCTGTAGGTCTTACACTCAACAAGAGTTGGCCCTTCCCCCCTGCGTGCTCTATCGACGGCCTTATTCACGACTTCCTTTACGTTCAGGACATCCATCCCGTTCGAGATCACGCCTGGGATATTGTAGCCTCTAGCTCTCTCGGCAATGTCTTCAAATGGGAAAGCCTTGTTAACGGCAACTGACATGCCGTAAAGATTATTTTCGCAAACGTAGATCACAGGCAGCTTCCAGATGGCAGCCATGTTGACTGATTCGTGAAAGGCTCCTGTGTTCGCAGCCCCGTCCCCAAAAAAGCACAAGACGACTTGGTCCGTCTTCCTTAGCCTTATGGCTAGGCCTGCGCCTGTAGCGATAGGTATGTTTGACCCAACTATGCCTGTAGCGCCCAAGTTCCCAGCCTGAACGTCAGCTATGTGCATCGAGCCTCCCCTGCCCCTGCAATAGCCTGTGGCTTTGCCACAAAGTTCGGCTAGCATTGTCTTCAGTTCGCCGCCTTTGGCTATGCAGTGCCCGTGTCCGCGGTGAGTGCTCGTGATATAGTCGTCCTTTCTAATGGCGGCTATCGCGCCCACTGCTACAGCTTCTTGCCCGACGTAAAGGTGTGAGGCTCCCTTCACAACATCTCGGGCCAGGAGGTCCATGACCTTCTCTTCGAAGTATCTTATCTCGAGCATTTTCCTTAGATAACCGATCATCTCTCTAGCTTCTTCTGCGCTAGGCATTATTGTGCGACCTCCGTGTCGATGCTACAATCTTGCTCTACGATTCGCACAGGCTCTCATAATCCTTTTGCCGAGCCCCTTTCCGAACACGGCGCTCTCCTTAAAGGAGCTATGCCAGCCCTACTTGGAGACTTCAGCGATCCATTCGTCGAGTTTTCTTCTCGCTTCTTCATCACCCATCTGGATCAGTGGGTGTTTCATGTAGTAGGAAGAGGCGTATGTCAGATTTCCGCCTATTCCCTTGTCTAGAGCGAGCTGTGTGCATCTTATGGCATCGACTGATACGCCGCCCGAGTTCGCCTTATCGTTGACCTCAAGTCTTACTTCGATGTTGAAGGGTATGTTCGCATACATTCTGCCTTCAATTCTGATGAACGCGAGTTTGGTATTTCCCAAGAAAGGTATGAAGTCGCTAGGTCCAATATATATGTCCTTCTCAGGAAGCTTAAGACCTTCCGGCATCAGGCTTTGGACAGCTTCTGTCTTGGAGATCTTCTTGCTCTTCAGTCTCTCTCTTTCAAGCATGTTTGCGAAGTCGGTGTTCCCGCCCACATTGATCTGGTAGGTTCTGTCAATCGTTGCGCCCCGGTCAACGCAAAGCTTGGTCAAAGTCCTGTGGGTTATCGTCGAACCGATCACCGCCTTGACGTCGTCTCCGACAACTGGAATGCGATTCTGCCTGAACTTTTGCTCCCAAGATTCGTCTGAGGCGATGAAGACTGGAATGCAGTTGACAAAAGCGCAGTCCGTCCCTAACGCGAGGTCTGCCCAGAACTCGGTTGCTTTCTGACTCCCGACTGGCAGGTAGTTCACTAGTATCCGAGTGTCAGTGTCCTCAATCTCCTCAATGGCTTCCCTTCTCAGTTCTTTAACGCTCTTCGTCTGTTTGAGGGGTCTTATCATGCTTGCAACGTAGACGCCGACGCCGTCGAGAATGGGACTTTCCTTGACGACTGTGTTGCCGCATGAAGAGACTGAGTCAACCCACTTGACATAGTTAGGATCTGCATAGATCGCCTCGCTCAGTAGCTTGCCTACTTTGTTTCTTCCCACATCGAAGGCGCTTACGAACTCTATGTCCTCAACGCCGTAAGGACCGATTTTCTCATGCATGAGACCAGTCTTCTCGTCCTTGTTCCTCTTATAGAACTCTGTCCCTTGAACCAGACCAGCGAAGCAGTT
>Ga0315307_1000014_pt1 | contig 70321 bp, 69 predicted proteins | sample TDP2_MG_FD_203079 | JGI IMG/M metagenome (GOLD analysis project Ga0315307, IMG submission 203079) | Freshwater sediment microbial communities from Lake Towuti, South Sulawesi, Indonesia - TDP2 | ecosystem: Environmental > Aquatic > Freshwater > Lake > Sediment | place: Indonesia: South Sulawesi...
CACGTCTGGATGCACAGCTGCGGCTACATCTACGACATCATCCGCGACCTCATCGAGGTCGGCGTGAACGTCCTGCTCCTAGACCAGCCGGAGCTTCTCGGAGTGGAAAGGCTGGGCAAGGAGTTCGGCGGAAAGGTCTGCTTCCGATGCCCCGTGGACATCCAGCGAACCATGGCTGAAGGCAACCTAGACCGCATATCAGCGGCAGCCACGAAGCTCGTCTGGCACCTGGGCAACTTTCAGGGAGGCTTCATAGCTGGCACCTACGGAGGCCCGGCCAGCAACGTTCTGAAGTTCGTCCCCGAGGGCTTCGACAGAGCCTGGAGAGCCTTCAGGCGCTATGGGAAGTACCCGCTCAGGCCTGCTACCGGATGCCAACGGACTCGGAGGAGACCCAGGCGATGAACCTCATCGTCATAATGCTCGACAGCTTCCGGCAAGACCATGTCGGCGCCTACAACCACGGTGTTACACCGTTCCCGAGCGTGAGGGTATGCGAGACACCCAACATCGACAGGTTCGCGGACGACTCCGTCGTCTTCGAGAACGCTTACCCGGGCGGGTTGCCGACGATACCGGTTCGCTGCGAGCTGATGACCGGCCAGGAGACGTTGCCCTACAGGCCCTGGGAGCCCCTGACGCCTAGAGAGATCACCGTGGCCGAGATCCTGCGGCGGGAAGGCTACGTCTGCGGACTCATCTCGGACACCTACCATTACAGGGCTCCGGGCATGAACTTCCACAGGGCGTTCCACGCCTACCGCTGGATCCGCGGGCAGGAGTACGACCCCTATGTCTCCAGCCCGCCCAGGAGGCGAGTAGCGGAGTACGTGAACGCGAGCTACACGGAGGAATGGAAGGCCAGAGTCGCCCAGTTCCTCGCGAACACGGATGACTTCGCGCGGACGGAGGACTGGTTCCCCGCTAAGGTCGTCGATGAGGCAGTCGACTGGCTGAGGCGGAACAGGGTTCATCGAAAGGTGTTCCTCTGGGTAGACTGCTTCGACCCCCACGAGCCTTGGGATCCGCCGAATGCCTTCGACACCTATGGGCCTCAGGGCTACACGGGGCCGAGGCTTATCCTGCCCATGGGCGGCATGGCTGATCGATGGGCGACCGCAGAGGAGATCGAGCACATAAGGGGACTGTATGCAGGCGAGGCAGCGTTCGTAGACCACTGCCTAGGCCCTCTCTTCGCCGCGCTGGAGGAGCTAGGCTACTACGATGATTCCCTCGTCTTCCTCGTAGCAGACCACGGCCATCCCTTGGCAGACCACGGGAAGTTCCTCAAGGGAACGGATAGGATGCACAGCGAGCTTCTGAAGGTACCCTTCATGGTCCGGCTGCCAGGCGCCAGTCACGCGCGGCGGACAAAGGCGTTGGTTCAGTTCGCTGATGTGCTCCCGACGGCGCTCGAGCTACTCGGACTGGGGAGCAACACGCAGTCTATGCACGGGAGGAGCTTCAGCTCAGTGCTCTGCAACGGGGCGGAGGCGCATCGACGTGTGATCATCTCCGGTTACCACGAGGGTGTCGACCGATGCATCCGCGATGAGCGGTGGAGCTACATCCAAAGGCCTCCCGGTGAACCTGACGAGCTCTACGACCTAGTGAACGACCCTCGGGAGCGAAGGAACCTTGTTGACGAGAGGCCGGACGAGGCGAGGCGCCTCTCGGGGCTCTTCGGAAGCCTCTACCGGCGAGGCGAAAGCAAGGTCGTGAAGGGCGTACAGGGCAAGTATGAGCTGGCATCCGGTAGCACCGATTAGGGCGCTCATCTTCATAGAGTCTCCTTTCTACGCCTCGCCGAAGTCGAGTCCATGGGATGAAAAGGTTTATGAGGCCCTCCTAGGCAAGCGCGCCCATGTCCGTCATCAAAGCATATGTTCTACCCGACCTGCCGTATGCGTACGATGCACTTGAGCCCGTGCTCTCGCAGGAGATACTGAGGCTTCATCACGATAGGCATCACGCCGGGTACGTGAACGGCGCGAACGCGGCCCTGGAGAAGCTGGAGTCTGCCCGCCAATCAGGATTTGCGAACTTCGATATCAGGGCTGTGGAACGCGACCTAGCGTTTAACGCGTCAGGCCACGTCCTCCACTCGCTATACTGGGCGAACATGAGGCCAAGGGGAGGAGGCCAACCGGGAGGGGCTCTGGCTGACGCTCTGAACGCGAGCTTCCACAGCTTCGCTGCGTTCAAGCAGCAGTTGGGCGCTGCCGCTAAGGCAGTGGAGGGGTCAGGATGGGGGCTTCTCGTCTACGAGCCGGAGCTGAAGCAGCTTGTGACGCTTCAGGTGCAGAACCATCAGAATCTCGCCATTCAGAGCGCCGTGCCGCTCCTAACGGTCGACGTGTGGGAGCACGCCTACTACCTGCAGTACAAGAACGACAGAGGCAGCTACGTCGACAGATGGTGGGATGTCGTGAACTGGGACGACGTTGCCAGACGGTACGAGAAGGCCCTGTGACCCGCAAAGCCTCGATGGAGGCCTTAAGGACAGCAGTCTCAGCTGGCAGCCGGGGATCCCGGGCCTTAAGCGGGGACTGCCGGCCCTTGTCAACTTGGATGAAGGACTGGGGGCTTACAGACGGCTCTTGATGAGGCTGATGTAGTAGGCGTAGTTCTCGAGCGGCACGTCTGAGGGGACGGCGTGGTCTACGCTCGGAAGGTAGCCTCCTTCGTTCAGCAGCGGGGTTGTCCTCTTGACCTCCTCGTCGATTGCTTCTTTGCCTTGAGCCAGGGCTCTCTTGTCGATGTTGCCAATGAGCAGAAGCTCCTTGCCGTAGGTCTTCCTCAGAGCGACGGCGTCCATGCCTGCGGCTACCTCTAGCGGATAGAGGCAGTTCACGCCGCCTTCGAGGAAGAGTGGAGTTATCGCCTCGTGGTTTCCATCCGTGTCGACCATGATGATGTCGATGCCATGCCTCCTGATGAAGCCTGTCACCTTCTTGTAGTTGGGAAGCATGAAGTCGCGGAAGAACCTAGGCGATATGTGAGGCCCATGCTTGTAGGCCATGTCCTCCCAGATGGTGACAAAATCGATCCGAGCCTGGCTCAGGACCTCTTTGCTCGCCTCTATGAGGAAGTCCGCCCAGAAGTCCATGATGCCATGGACCAAGCCGGGGTCCCTGTAGAACATGACCAGAAGCCTCTCCAGGCCCATAAGGTGCCTTGCCTGGCCGAAGAAGCCGGTCATGCCTAGGCTTATGGGTCGATCCGTGGTCCTGTAGTAGTCAAGCAGCTCATCGCTCCACGTCATGGGATACCTTCTCTCATCGTAGGGGTCAAACCGCTTCTTCATCCTCTCCCAGTCGTCGCGGCTCTTCACGGAGAAATCGATGAACGTAGCCATGGAAGTATGGGTTTTCATGTCTCGTTTCACGATGCCAGCCTCGGTCACAGTGGTCCTGTACCTGTCGTCCTCCTCCAGGGTTCGGGGTACGAACCTGGGTATGGGACCGAAGTCTATGGGGACACCCTCCCTCTTGTCGAAGCCGAAGTAATCGTAGACGTTCATGCCCACCGGGAGGCCCTCCCCATACCAGCGATTGCATGTCTCGCCCCAGAATCCCAGGAACTCGTAGAACGGTAGCCTGTCAGGCTTCTGGTAATGCATATAACGGACAAAACGTTCCCGCGCGTTCAAACACTCAGTCCCTCGCAGCCACAGCTTAGCGCGATCGCCTGATAAGCCCTTCCTCCCTGAACCCTCGCAGGGGAGGCCTCTCCGAGAGAGCTGCATTCCAGTCCCGGGCCATCAGCCTCTTGGACGCCTCGTGCGCTCGGGGGGCTCCACGTGCGCAAGTGGGCCCATGTTCCATACGCTTTTCCCTTAGCGCCGTGAGGGCCTCCTGGGCTCTTAGGTCCGAGCCTAACGGTTTTCGATGCGCCGCTCTCATGGAAGAACGTTTAAGCAAGCCCTCGGGAGAAGGCTGAGGTCCGGGGGAATAGCATGGACGAGGAGACCGCTAGGATGATGACGCGATGGAGAAACATCCTGTGCCCAGAGGCTCCGGGTGGTGTGGTTGATCGTGAGATCCGCGAGATAAACATGATGGAGAGAACTCTAGGCGAGATCCCAGAAGAGGTCAACAGGGTGCGTGCGTTGATATCTAGGGTTGATCCTCTCTGCTACTGTCACGTATTCCACAACGTCGATTTCATCATGAACGCGATCGGAGCGCTCACCTACCCTGGAAGCCCCGGTATAGACGTCTTGGAGCGATGCATGCTCCGCGGCGGCCAGCTTCCCTCAGATGTGAAGGAAAGAGCTAACGAGTACATCTATCCGCTTGAGGCGTGGCTTAAGGGAAGGCCCTGCGAGGAGGCAGTGGAAGAGCGGCCTCAGTACGCTAAGCTGATACGGAGAACGTATTCCACGCTGGGCGACAGAAGCCCTTACAGGGAATGGCTCGCGGCGTCTCTTATCAAGACGCTTAAGGAGCACGCTTACACCCCCATCGACTGGCTCTCCCAGTTCCCGTATGAGGAGGTGATTGCTCAGCTCTACAAGGTAGTCCTGGGCAGGGCTCCTACGAGGGAAGAAGCCGGATTAGGCCCACAATCCCCGGAAAAGGAGGAATCTCCTACATCCATACTACGCAGCCTAACCGACTCAGAAGAGTACACGGCTAGGAATCTGCTTGAGAGCGTAAAGGAAGTCGCTTCAGATCAGGAATTCGTGCTTCAGGTCTACAGGGCTCTGCTCGGCCGAGAGCCCTCCCCTGACGACCTAGAGTTCAGGGTAAGCGAGATACGCGAGACGGGCTCAAGAGACGCGCTCATTAGAAGCGTCGCACGATCGCGGGAGCACCTTGACAGGCAACTTGCGAGAGTAGCAGAGGCCCTCAAGTCCTCTTAAGGCCCCAGCTTACGTCCTCTGCTCATGCAGCCGGGGGGCACCGTGGGCACCACGCATGGAACTGGGAAAGCTAGGCCTTCGGGCCTCCGCCCTCAGAGCAAGGTCGCGTTCAGCAGAGAGACGGCGTCGCTTTCAGTCTAGCCGTTGGCAAGGGGTGCATGAGCACACTCAAGATCTCGCACATCCCTGCGTTCGCCTGGGCCAGAGCTGCCATCTGCACCCCGGCTGATCCACGCGTTGGGGCTTTTCAAGGTTTGTTCCCGCTGTTCTCGGTAGGCCGTCATGCGCCTCCATCAAGTGGGTGTACGCCGCGACGATGGCCTAGGTCGGCGGAAGGCGGCAACATAGAGAAGGTCGGAATGGGACTTGCCCTATATGGGAGGCCTTGTTCCCCTCCGCTTTTCACGAGGCAGCTTCGTCCACCTCAAGAACTCCTGTGACGGCGGATGCTCCTCGTACAGTCTTCGGCGCTGTGATTCGAGCAGCTGATTCCGGCGGCCCGCGCTCTCTGCGGCGGTCAGGATCTCGCAGCCGCTCTTCGCTGCGGCTTCGAAGGCAGGAGCTGCCACCTCGCGCCACTTCTCGTCGCGGAGAAGATGGTGGTCTAACACCATCACGGGAATATGCCCAGCCAAGGTCGCAAGGTTCTCGATGGCACGGACGATCGTCTCGCGAGACACCTTGAATCCCTCCAGGTAGGAGGGTGGGCCGCCCACGATGGCCATCTGCGGCCCTTCGGCTAGGATGGCGCGAAGGGTGTCCGTTGAGAGCGGACCTTGGACATCGGGGCAATGCATCAGCTTCTCGCCCGCGAAGGTGACGGTGAGCATCAGGACCCAACCTAAGCCTGCCTCGTCTTCCCCGTGCACAACCGGGTCGGAGAACCTTAGGGTCGTCTCGCCGAACCTGTAAGCCTTGCCGTCGCAGGCCTCGATGCTCCTTGCCGCTTCCCGCACGATCTTCTGGAAGATCCAGCCGCGCTTACGCTGGGTGTAGTTGATTCTCTCCCTGAAGTCCTTAAGCAGGAGCTGTTTGGCCCCGTAGATCTCCAGGGCTTCCTCACGGCTACTCCAAGTCCAGATGGGGTCCTCCAGTGCGGGAGAGACGTGATTGAAGTGGTAATGGGAGGCGGTGGCTACCTCTGCCTTGGCGGCAAACTCTCTGATCCTTGCCCTACAACGGCGCAGGGCACGGTACTCAGATGGATGTGGCAGAAGCCTGAAACGAGGGCCTAGAGCCGCGCCTGGGTCAACCAGCACCCTGACATCAGGAGTCTCTATATATGTACACATGGACCTGACGCCGAGGCTTTCAAACCCGACCGGCGTGACCCTGATCCGCTTAGGGGATCGCAATCGCCACCTTCCATCCTTGCACGGCGTTCACATGTGGTTCAGAGCGTGATCGCGCACAGCCTTAATAGGCTCTAGGTGACCTCGGGGCCAAGGCGCCTCACGTTGAGTGCGCGGCGGTAACGCAAGGGGCCTTCCCATGAGCGATGTTGACGAGCTGATATCACACCTCGAACGCCTCTCTCGCCTGGAAGCGAGGCTTCCTCGCCGTGAGCTCGACATGAAGCTCGCCCGGGTGGAGAGGCTTGACGCCAGCCTCAGGAAACTGGAGGCCGCTATGTCGCTTCATCCCCGAGCCGAGCTCCTTGAGCTAAGGGCCGCCCTCATGGATGTGCTGAAGGACCCCCGGATGGATAGGGCGCAGAAGGCCGCGGAGATCGCCCGACGGGTTGAGGCGCTGAAGAAAAAGGGCGCTATTGACGTAAAGAGCCACAGGGACCTCGTTGGTCTCGGCCTCCTTCTGATCGCGATACCCGAGCCAACGATGATATCCGATGTGATCGGGCTCTGCATGGTCGCCGCAGGGATGATGCTCGAAGCCGAAAGGAAGCATGGTCAATGACGGCGCGAGTCTGCCCTCGGCTCGTCTGAGAAAGCGCTTCCTTGACCATGACCTGGCATCCTTCGCCTCTCTTGTCCTGTCCTAGGAGAGCGGCCTATCCATGGTAGCGGAGCAGTATTGAAAGCCCCTGGGGCGTGGTCTCACTTCAGGAGACTGGTGACCTCGGCCAAGTGGCTCTGCTCGGAGTCTATCACCCTGTAGACGACGTTCCTCTCATCGGGTTCGAGCGCGTCGAGCATGCTGTAGTACAGCAGCAACGTGTCCTTCTCGAGGCCGGCCGCGGCTTCGAGGATCTGCCTCCTATCCTTCGCTTCCTTCACCAATCGCGCCCACGCCTCGAGCTTGCTGAACAACCCAAGGGAAAGCAGTCCTCTGACGCGACGATAGGCAGCCTCTTTCTCTTCGCTGGTCAAAGTCGTTCCTCCTCGGCTGAGCATAGCCTGATAGGTCGTAGCATGCCTAGCCTCGTCAGATGCCAGGTGCTCGAAGGTTGACCTCAGCTCATCGAATGCGCCTGCACCGGCCCTGTAGAAGGCTTCGGCGCTCTTCTCCACCCGGACCGCCATGCCCAGTAGCTCGCCTCGTGAGATCCTTGAGATCATCACAGACCGGGTTAAGTGATTCGGCCTTGCACGCTAAAAGGTTTGCGCAGACTCCAGTAGCTCCTCAGGAAGGCGTCTGGGAAGCAGGGAGTCTGAAAAGCATAATAGTGGAAGAGTCTCCCCTCCAGCAGGAGGGTGTTGGTTTGAACGTGGAGGAGGCGATCCGCCGGAGGAGGACGGTCCGTAGATTCAGACCCCACAGGATGCCGAGGGAGCAGCTGCGCAGGATCTTGGAGGCAGCTAGGCTTGCGCCCTCGGCGGGGAACGCTCAGCCGTGGACGTTCATCGTGGTTGAAGATGATGCCCTCAAGGGACAGCTGGCAGAGGTCACCGCCCACAGCTTTCTCGCGGAGGCTTCCGTGGTCATAGCCGTGCTCGGAAGCTCGAAGGCGGCCGGCTCAGGAGGCGGTTTTCCTCCAAGGGAATGGCTCGATCTGGACATTGGCGTCGCGGTGGAGCATATGGTTCTCCAGGCGACGGAACTAGGCTTCGCCACCTGTTGGGATGTCTCGTTTAGCGAGCTGGCGGTAAAGAGGCTACTGAGGGTTCCCGAGCAGCTTCTACCCGGCGGCTGGCAGGTTAAGGCATTGCTGCCGATCGGCCTTGCAGGTGAGACGCCGCCGACTCAGGAGAGAAAGCTTCTCGCAGACATCGTCTACCTGAACCAGTTCGGCAACCCGTACCCTGGGATCTAGCCTAACTCCTCTCAACTGCGTGGCTCAGGCAGCACCTGCGGTGGGATCTCTTCCCTCTCTCAGGGCTTCCGGGTTCACGGCGTTCAGTGGCCTCCTTCCCTCCAACACGCTGATGATATCACTCGCGGCCTCAAGCGAGAGCCTTCTGAAAGCCTCATGAGTGTCGTTTCCCATGTGCGGGGTCAGGATCACGTTCTCCATCCTTAACAGCGGGTTATCAGGCGAGGGCGGCTCTGTGGAGAGCACGTCCAACGCGGCTCCTCCGAGGGCTCCGGACCTCAAGGCCTCGATCAGCGCCGCCTCGTCCACTATCGCCCCGCGGGCCGCGTTCACCAAGAAGGCTCCTCTTCTCATGAGGCCAAGCTCCCGTCGGCCTAGGAGGCCCCGGGTCTCCGGGGTGAGCGGCGCGTGGATCGTGACCACATCTGACTTGGAGAGAAGAGTGCCTAGGTCGGTCAAGGCGACGCCTAGGGAGTCAGCTCTGCTCGGCGTCACATAGGGGTCGAAGGCCAAGACCTTCATGTTGAAGGCTATCGCCCGTCGGGCCATGAGGCCTCCTATCCGGCCTAGGCCGATGATCCCCAGGGTTGCCCCGTTCACCTCCTTGGAGACGAACTGCTCGCGAGAACGCCATTGCCCCGCCTTGACCAGCTGATCAGCTGTCATGAGCTTCCGGAGCAGGCAGATGACGAAGCCGAAGGCGAGATCGGCGACCGACTCGCAGACACTCGGCGTGATCGTGACCACTATCCCGTTTCTCGTGGCAGCCTCCAGATCGACACGGTCAACCCCGACGCCGTCCCGCGCGATGATCTTCAAGCGGCCGGAGTTGTCGAGGACCTTTGCCGTGTAGGGGTCTCCTCCGGCGAAGACCGCGTCTACGTCTCGCAGCTCTTCGAGAAGCTCCTGCTCTGTGAGAGCCCTCCCAAGCTTGGTCACCCTCAGATCGGCCTTCTCCCGCAGCATGGCGAACGCCTCCGCCATATCGTCCTCGGCTATCACCGCGGTCACGAGCACCGTCCACCTCATCCTTGCCCACCACATAGCCGAGTCTCGATAGTGTCTCATAAGACTTGAGCAAGGGCTCGGGCGCACGCCGCCCGAAGGCTTGGGCGATGAAGGGCAGCCCTTGGAAGCCTTAATAGCTTAGGCCTTCGCTATACGGGTGCCTTCTACGTCGGCGATCGGGATGGCTTCTATCGACCGTGGGAACTCATTACAGATGTACCGTCTAGAGCGGATGCTCGATGTGCTGGTCTCGAGAGAAGGCAGGGGGACCGAGCTCGTTAGCGTCTACGTCCCCAAGGGTAGGCCGATCGCTGAGGTCATGAACAACCTCAGGCAGGAGTACAGCACGTCCGCTAACATCAAGTCGGACCGGACGCGGAAGAACGTTCAAGCCGCGATCGAAAGGGTAATGCAGAGATTGCGGTTCTTCAAGGAGACCCCGCCCACGGGCCTAGCTGTCTTTGCCGGAGCGATCCCGCAGAACGGTCCCGGCTCTGAGAGAATGGAGACGTACGTCGTGATCCCGCCTGAGCCCACTTACGTGAACTACTATGGCTGTGATGCCAAGTTCTACGTCGAGCCGCTTCTTGAGATGTTCAAGGAGAAGGAGAGCTACGGGATCGTGCTCATCGACTCCAGCGGAGCCACGTACGCAATCCTGAAGGGCAAGAGGCTTCAGGTTGCCAAGGAGATAACCTCCGGCATCCCCGGCAAGCACAGGGCGGGCGGCCAGTCGGCGCGACGGTTTGAAAGGCTTCGAGAGATGGAGCTCAACGAGTTCTTCCACAGGGCAGGGAAGCACGCCGACGAGGTCTTCCTCCAAGTGTCGGATCTCCAAGGCCTGATCATAGGCGGCCCAGGGCCTACGAAGGATCAGTTCGTGAAGGGTGATTACATCAACTACACTTTGAAGGAGAAGACCCTGGCCGTCTTGGACACCTCCTATACTGGCGAGCCGGGGCTGAAGGAGGTCATGTCGAAGGCGGCCGAGATCCTGAGGGGAGTACGGCACCTGAAGGAGAGGCAGCTTGTCCAGCAGTTCCTCTTCGAGATCGGTCATGACACGGGCCTAGCCACGTATGGCGAGGAGGAGGTGAGAAGCCACCTCATGAAGGGCTCGGTCAAGACCGTTCTCGTCTCTGAAGGGCTCTCACACAGGCGGGTGAACGTCAAGTGCACGGTATGCGGATACGGTGAGCGGAGGACTGTAAGAGACGGCGGCATGGCGAAGTTCGAACAGGAGCTTCTCACCACGCCCTGTCCCTCCTGCAAGAATATGTCCCTCTCCGCCGACGAGGACGTAGATGTGGTCGACGAGCTGGCTGAGCTTGCGGCTAGGACGGGGGCCGAGATCGAGGTGATCTCAGGCGAGACCGATGAGGGACAGATGCTCCTTAAGAGCTTCGGCGGAGTCGCAGCTATACTCCGCTTCTCCTCAGGCTAGGGCGTACCTCAACCCTCATCCGCCTCTGAGGCGAAGGCGAGCGCGCTGGTCGAGAGCCGCCGCCTGAGTCGCTCGTAGAACCCAGGCCCAGTTCTGAGGAAGACGATCCTCCTCGACGAGACCCACGTCTCCACCTCCACCCCGAAGTCAACCTGCTTCTGATGATGGCCGTCCACCATAACGCTCACAGGGGGCCTTCTAAGCTGTCTCAAGGAGACGCGTGCATCGCTGGGGACGACGTAGGGCTTGAAGTTCGAGGAGAGAGGACATACGGGCACGATGACCATCGCGTTGAGCCTCGGGTCCACGACTGGGCCGCCGGCGCTCAGGGCGTACGCTGAGGCTCCTACGGGCGTTGCCACCAGGACCGCGTCCACCAAGTCACGTGCTACGACGCGGCCGTCGATCCTAAGCTCTAGGTCGGCCATCTGGCTGGGAACCATCGTTCCAACCCTTAGCTCGTTAAGGGCATCAGGCAGCCCAACGTTGTTGGAGAGCATGAAGCATTCGTCTCTGATGTACTGTCCATCCAGGATCCTGTCCAGCGTCCTCAGCGCGCCCTCCGGCTCGGTGTCAGCTAGGAAGCTCACCCTGCCCATTCTCACGGCGAGGATCGGTGGAGGGCTCTCTTGGAAGCGGTGAACCGCAGCGAGGACGGTGCCGTCACCGCCGAGGGTGACGAGGAGGTCCGGCGATACCGCAGTCTGACGGGAAGCCTCTGCCTCCGCGTAGGAAGGAAGGTTGTACTCAATTGATGCATCAAGGCCTCTTTCACGCAGCCCTGCAACCAGGTTTTCAGCGACGGTTCGGGCGTCCGGTCGGTCGGTCTTAGCGAAAACTACGGCTCTTTGGAACAAGGCTCTGCCCCAGAGGTGCGCTACTTGAGGAGCGTGTCTAGGATCTTCCGCCATTCGACACTCTCATCGACATGCCTAGCAGCAGCCTTGATCTTCAAGTCGTCTTCAGGCTTTACCCTGCCGGTGATCCTTGAGAGCTTCTCCACGGTTGTGTACGTGTCAAAGGGTACGAGCAGCACGGGTACACCCTTCTCCTCCGCCTTCGCGAGGACGGCGATGTTGGGGTAGAGGTTGCCCGTGAGGATGAGCAGCGAGGTGCTTGTCTCCAAGGCGGCCAAGGCCAGGTCCGACCGGTCCCCGCCGGTTATAACCGCCTTGTCCGTGGCTCGACGGAAGTAGCTCAGGGCGCTCTCCGGGGTCATCGCGCCGACGATGAAGCTCTCGACGAGGTTGCTCATCTTCCCCGGGGCAGCTAGGATCTCGCCGCCAAGAGCGGCGTAGACCTCCTGGACCGTCGGAGCGGTAAGCAGAACATCCCTGGGGATCACGCCCAGTACCTCCATGTTCTGCCTCTGTAGCAGCGGCACGGCGAGGCCCCTCACCCTCTCAAGGACGTCTCTGCCCACATCGTTCAGCACGACGCCGGAGCACGGCACTCCAAGGGATCGGAGTAACTCCGCGCTGCAGAGGATGTCGCCTAGGACCGCGTCCTCATCGAACCTCGAGATCAGCAGTGCCTGGGAGGCAAGTCTCTTAGCTAGGACCGGGCCTGAGAGCCCCATGATGCAGCCGTAGCTGAGCTTGTGCGCGGACTCGACTATGAGGAGGTCCATGCCTATCGAGGCCGCCTCAAAGGCCTTCTCGATACGTGACATGTAGACCTCAGGGGGTGTCTTGACGAGTTCCTCCAGTAGGCGGCCGTGGAAGATGACGGGGGCAAGGGTCTCAACGGGGAGGTCCAAGTTGAGGGCTGCCTTCATGAGCAATACATCCTCGTCAACAGGCCTGTCGCCTACCCTGGTCATCTCGGTCCCTATGGGCTTGAAGTAGCCGACCTTGTAGCCTTCGCGCCGGAACCTCAGGGCTAGGCCCAGGCAGACGGCGGTCTTGCCGCTGAACCCCGTCGGGGACGAGACAAAGAGGTTTGGAACATGACTCAAGAAGCATCGCCTACGGAGATATCGTTATCTTGACGTCTATCGCTAATGAACCTTTCTCATAGACAAAGAGCGGGTTGATGTCCAGCTCGACGATCTCTGGGAAGTCCACCATCAACTGAGACGCCCTGCACAGTGTATCCACGACAGAGTCGATGTCGCTAGGCGTTTCGCCCCTAATGCCCCTCAGCAGCGTGTAGGCACGGGTCTCCGCGATCATCTCAGAAGCCTCCTTAGGCGTGAGAGGTGGCAACCGGAAAGCCACGTCGCGCAGGAAGTTCACGTATACTCCCCCGAGACCGAACATGAGGACGGGTCCGAACTGAGGGTCCTTGTACGCTCCGACGATCATCTCCTTGCCCGGCGGGGCCATCTGACAGACCTCGGCGCCGTAGATCGCGGCCTGAGATAGAAGCCGCCTGGCATTGGAGACAACAGACTCGAAGCCCTCGGCAACATCCTTCGCGGAGCTCAGCCCAAGCCTGACGCCGCCCACATCGGTCTTGTGCAGTATCTGCGGAGAGGAGACCTTGACCGCGACGGGATATCCCATGGCGTCCGCGAGCTTCACGGCCTCGGCTGGGTCTCTTGCCAGTCTGCACTCCACTCCGGGTATCCCATAGGCCTTCAGGACCGCCATGGCACCCACCCCGGTAAGGTTGACCCCCCCCTCGACACGGATAATCCCCAAGTACTGCTTCACGAACGCCTGATCCGCCTCGAACCTGCTCGCCTCCCCTGGAGGACTTGATTCAACCAGCCTCCTATACGCGATGAGCTGAGAAAGGGCATAGGCGGCGCGTTCTGGAAACCGGTGGTTCGGAACCCCCGCCTGCTTCAGGATCTCAGTTGCCTCCGTCAGCTCGCTGCCGCCGAGAAACGCCGCCACCAGGGCCTTGCTGGGGAACATCCGCCTCAGCTCAGCTATCGCCTGAGCGGTCTCCTTAGGCTGGGTCATGGCCTGAGGCGTCAGGATGACCATGGCTGCATGGACGTCAGGCGAAGCAAGCAAGGTTTGCAGAGCAAACCTGTACCTGTCGGCGCGGGCGTCGCCGAGAACATCGACGGGATTATGGTAGCCAGCCGCCGGGGGCAGCCCAGCCCGGAGCGCCGCGCCGAGCTCAGGCCCGATCGGGGCCAAGCTCGCCCCGTGCCTGTCCAAGGCGTCCGTGGCGAGGATCCCCGGTCCACCGGCGTTCGTCACCACAACGGCATTCGGGCCCTCCGGCACAGGCTGCGTGGAAAAGGCCTCTGCAAGGTCGAAGAGTTGCTCAGTCGTCGTCACGCGTATCACCCCTGCCTGTTTGAAGGCGGTCTCGTAGACCACGTCGCTTCCGGCTAGGGAGCCGGTGTGGGACGAGATGGCTCTTGCACCCGCGCTCGAGGTGCCCGACTTGGCTATGATCAGGGGCTTCCTCTTTGCCACGCGTGGGACTACCCGCATGAACTTCCTCCCGTCGCCCACTCCCTCCATGTAGACAAGGATGACACGGGTCTCCGGGTCCTCCCCGGCTGCCTCGAGGAAGTCGGTCTCGTCGAGGTCTGCTCGGTTCCCGAGAGAGACGAAGGTGCTGAAGCCTATCTTCTCCGTGAGCGACCAGCTGAGCACAGAGGTCGCCAAGGCTCCGCTTTGGGAGATGAAGGCGATGTTGCCCTTCAGGGCCATTGAGGAGGCAAACGTGGCGTTGATTGGCAGGTAGGTGTTGATCAGGCCTAGGCAGTTTGGCCCCAGCAGGCGCATGCCGTACCTCCGACAGGCCCCGACGACCTGGGCTTCCCTCATCAATCCGTCTGGGCCGATCTCTCGGAACCCTGCGGAGATGACCACGAGGCCCTTCACGCCCTTCTTCCCGCTCTCCATGGCGAGCTGCGGCGCAAGGGGCGCCGGAACCGCGATCACAGCCAGGTCAACGGGCTCTGGGATATCGAGTATGCTGCCGTAGCACTTGAGTCCCGCGATCTCCGTGGCGTTCGGGTTGACGGGGAAGACCTTTCCCGTGTAGCCGCTCTTCAGGATGTTCACTGTGATATTATGGCCTACCTTCCCGGGTTCCCTGGAGGCGCCTATCACCGCCACGCTAGACGGCTTCAGCAAGGGCTCAAGCAAGGCTAGTTCACCCTGAAGGAGAGGCTACGCCCCGCAGATTCGTCTCCCTTGATTTATCCTTTCATCATGTATCGCTGCGATAGCGAGCATGGCCTCACATCGTGATCGCCCGCCGCAGTGAGAGCTCATTCTCCACAAGGTCCACAAGACGCGCGCCCTCTTTCTCGATCTCGATGAGAGGGAGACCGGCCAGCTTCGTGCCCCGTTCCTTCCCCGCGATAACGCCTGTAACGGCCAGGATCGGGGGCACCGTACGCTTCAGGGTCTCTTCGAGGTCCTCCTCGGTCTTCGCCGTTACGATCTTGAAGACATCAGGTCTCTGCGCCGATTCCGATTTGAGGCCTTCCAGAAGGATGACGTCCAGTTCCTCACTACGCATGTAGGAAAGAACTCTGTCGATCGACTTCTTCTCATCGGCGGCACGGATGATCGTAACCTCTCGCTCAGCCACGCAGGCCACCACGCGGGCGCCCGCGTGCCGGTAGCGCCACGTATCCTTGCCCTCTACGTCTATGGCGAAATCGGGAGTATGGACGTGCTTGATCGCGCCCACCCTGAATCCCCTCCCAGTTAGATGCTGCGCCAGGTATTCGCCGACAGTGGTCTTACCGGAATCCCTACTGCCTATGATCGCGAGTATCCTCGCCAATGCTGAGACCCCGGATCTTCCATCGCCTCATCGATCGCAGAGCGCCTCTCTTAAGCCCTTTACCTGGAAAGCCCACCGCGGAGAGGTCCTCCAACGCCGCAGAAGGCGGGCAGTTGGGCGATTCCGTCGCGAAACCTCTCGCAGCGATGCGGAAACGAAACGCCGGATCTTCCTCAGGCGGTCACCTGGCTAGCGTATGTCTGCGTCACGTCTACAGTAACGGTCTCAGTGGCGACGGGTGTGAGTTCGGTCAGAACGATGGAGCCAATGCGGGGGGTGGGATTCGAACCCACGTACGGCTAACCGACGAGATCTTGAGTCTCGCGCATCAGGCCTCTTATGGTTTTGACCTGGCTCTGCTACCCCCGCTGAGTCTAGGCTTCGTCTGTGGCCGCTGATAAAGCTTCATTCCCCGGCTGTCGTCAAGGTTGCTCCGCTGCGCCCTGACCCAGTTCGCTCTCTTCCTCGGTTTGGGTCTCGAAGTCGTCGACCTTCAACGGCGGGTCTGCGTCTGGGGCCAGCTCCTTTCTCTCGCGGAGCAGCTGTCTGGCCAACAACCAGAAGAGCGCGGCCAGAGACCTTCGACCCTTGTTGTTCCCCGGTATGACGAAATCAACCTTGGAGAAGATGTTGTCGCTGTCGCAGAGGGCCACGACCGGTATCCCTATCGAGGAGGCTTCAAGGATAGCTTGTTCATCTGCCTTGGGATCTGTGACCAAGATCACCTTGGGCTCAAGGTACTTGGGCAAGAGCGGGTTGGTGAGCATCCCAGGCATGAACCTTCCGACGAGGGGGATTGCCCCCGTCATCTTGCAGAAGCTTTCAACAGGGGTCTTCCCGTAGAGCCTCGAGGAGATCACCAAGATCTCCTTCGGGTCGAACTGAACTAGGAATCCCGCCGCGATCCTTATCCGCTCGTTGATCTTCGCCACGTCAAGGATGAAGAGGCCGTCGGGCCTCGCCTTATAGACGAACTGCTCCATGTCCGTGGTCTTGACCCGAGTCCCTATCTGGATACCGGCGGAGAGAAGCGTCTCCAAGGGAAGCAGAAGGTTCTCCTGAGCTGCCTCCTGTGCCTCAGCAACAGGGGCATCTGCCTGCGACCTCCCCTCCTCCTCAGTTGTCATAGCTCAAAGCCCCAGTTCAGTCATCTTTGCCTGTTCACCCAGGTGCTCCTCGATCCTGATAAGCTCATTGATCTTCGCGACGCGTTCCCCGCCTACCACGCCGATCTTGACAAGCGGGCATCCGAAGGCCACGGAGAGATGGGCGAGGACCGTGTCCGTTGTCTCCCCGGACCTGTGGGAGAACACGGGCGTGTACCGGTTCGACTTGGCCAAGGCCACGGTGTCCGAAGCATCGGAGACCGTGCCCACCTGGTTTGGCTTGATGATAAGGGAGTTAGCAGCGCCGGACTCTACGCCTCTCCTCAGCCTCTCCTTGTTCGTCACGAAGAGGTCATCTCCGCAGATGAGACAGCCTCGGGCCTTCCGTGTCAGCTCCGCGAAGCCCGCAAAGTCGTCCTCGTCCAAGGGGTCTTCTATGTAGAACAGCCGGTAGTCCTCGATCTTGCTAAGGATGTACTCCAGTTGCTCACCAGGACCTCGCGCGGGGCCATGGGCGTACACGTACCTGCCCAGTTTGGGATCCCAGAGGGAGGAGGAGGCCACGTCTACTCCGAACCTAACGTTCACGCCCGTCTCCTGCGACACCGCCTCCACGGCCTTGGCTACATACTCGAACGCCGCGTCGTTATCGATCGCCGTGGCCCAAGCCCCCTCGTCGCCCCTTCCGCCGAAGAACGGGGCGCCCTTCTCCTCGAGGAGGGCGCGGAGCCTACCGTGGACGCGGACGTTAGTCAACGCGGCTTGCTTGAAGGAGGACGCTCCAAGCGCGGCTACGAGGAACTCTTGGATATCAGGGCAACCCTTGCCCGCGTGTTTCCCTCCGCCCAAGACGTTGCCTAGGGGAAACGGCAGCAGTCTGTTCAGGCTGCCGCCTAGATGCTGGTAGAGCGGTATCCTCAGGGAGTCCGCGGCCGCCGCGGCTGCAGCCAAGGATACCGCGTAGGCTGCGTTTCCGCCAAGTCTGCTGAAGTTCCCTGTGCCATCGACGAGCCTCAGCGCTCCATCCACAGCGCGCTGGTTCCGTGCCTCCAGTCCTCGAAGTGCGTCCGCAACCTCTGCTCTGACGATGTTCGCGGACTCCTCTGGGCCTCCCCCGGGGTACGCGACCGCCTCCCATCTGCCCTTGCTGGCGCCCGCGGGCGCAGAGCTGACCCCAACGCCCAGAGGGGTTCGAACCTCGACCTCCACGGAGAGCTGACCACGGCTGTCAAGTACTGTCCTACAGTAGACCGACTCGATGCTCGTGGGTTGGGCCATCCTCAACACTTCTACGCGCGTAGAGGGTCTTTCTCTTTCGCAACGTGGTACTTCAAGGCTTCGTCGAGGATCTCCACGTGCGAGAGGAGCATGCTCCTGCAGCAGTATTTCTTCACGCCCAAGGAGTCCAGCACCTTGGTCGGGGCCTCACCTGCCTCCGTTCTCCGCTTGAACTCCTCCCATTTGTCAGCGATCAGGGCGCCGCAGGAGAAGCACCTTACTGGCACAACGCCCAAGAGACCATCCCTCCTAGAGAATTTCTGCCCTCTTACAGCCTCTGGCTGCTAGGGGCTACCTGTAGCTCTTCTGCCTCCTCTTTCTCGCCCCTTTTCCACCGAACTTCTTAGGCTCCTTCGCCCTGGAGTCGCCTGCGAGCATCGTCCTGTCATGCTCCCTGTAGGTCCTCCTTAGAGCCGCGCTCTTCGTCCATTTGACAAGGCCCCGGGCGATAGCCATCCTTACCGCTTCAGCTCGGCCCATGAAGCCACCGCCTTTCACGCTCACGTCGATATGCACGTCCTTCCAGACGCTAGGGTCAGCTAGAAGCAGCGGCTCCTTCATCACCCACCTGGCAACCTCAGGCTGAACAAGGTCCAACGGGATGTTGTTCACGTGAACTCCGCCCGGGCCCTCCTCCAGCCTTGCCCTAGCGATGGCCGTCTTACGCTGGCCGCTCTCAACGACAATCCTCCTCTGTGCGGGCATCACTTCCCCCCCTTCTTCCAGCCGATCTCCTCGGCGATCTCTCCCATAGTGACGGACCGAGACCGAAGCTGGCTGGCGTCCGCCTCAGGGATAGCCTGGGCCTTGAGGCCCCTCAGCTCCTCAGGGACGCCCACATGCACCTCTAGCTTCCGGTACGCCTCCTTGCCCCTCGGGTTCTTCCAGGGGAGCATCCCCCTCACCGTTCTACGGACGATGGCGTCGGGCCTGCGCGGGTGGAAGGGCCCATGCCTGTACGACCCTACGCCCAGGAACTTCATCCGAGAGGCCAGGATGAAGCCTCTCCGACCCGAGACCACCGCCTTCTCAGCGTTCACCACGATGATCTTCTCCCCTGAGAGAAGCCTCTTGGCGATGGCGCTCGCCATCCTTCCAAGGATTAGGCCCGACGCGTCTACGACCGAAGCCTCCGAGACCAATCCCCACACCTCAAGCTATCAGTTTAACCCCCGATCCCTTAGGGTTCTCGCGTAGTAGCTCCATGATCGTCATCGGTTTTCCACCGCCTTCCTCGATCTTCCTCCTAGCCTCAGCCGAGAAGTCGAAGGCCGCGACGGTCACCGCGTGGTCGATCCGCCCCGATCCTAGGACTTTGCCCGGCACGGCGGCCGTTTCACCTTGGGCTACGACCCTGCTCACCCGCGAGAGGTTTACCGCCACCCTGTTCCGCCTCGTCGCCTCCAGCCGTTCCGCCAGCGCGGTCCAGATGGCTGCGCCACTTGCCTTCGAGGCCTTCCGAAGGGCTCTTACCTGCTCAAGCAGCACTGGGTTGCTCTTCCTTGGCCTCATGAGGTTCAGCTCCTAGCGCTTCCAGGCTCTGGATGAAGCCATCAACCTTCGCCTCCAGGACTCTCGTGGCCTCGGCAACGATCCTTCTCGGTGGCAACGAGCCTAGGGAGTCGATGCGAAAGATCAGCGTCGAGCGGTCCTCGAGGATGTTAATCTGCCCGGGACACGCCTGGACGCAGTCCATGCACAGGTCGCAGGCCAGCGGGTTGACAACCTGGAGCGCGTCCTTCTCCCAGGCGTAGACCTTGGCGTGGCAGGCGTCAACGGCCTGCTTACACCGCTCGCCGTTCTTCCGGCTGACCTGTATCCTAGGCCGGTACCTGTAGGTGCACGTGCTCACCGGCTGCCACTTGGCGTGTTTCTGGCCTATGCCAAGAGCCGCATAGGCCTCAAGCTTGATCCTCTGGCCGGGCGCGAGTTTCGTCACCAGTATCCTATCTGAGACAGGCCGAATAGAGGGATTGGACGGGTCTGGTGTCAAGTCGCCCGAGTAGACCGTGCGAACCTCATCCTTTGCCTCCACGTCCATCGTGAGCGTAACCCTGCATTTGCCACAGCCCAACTCGCTATGGCAGGTACAGGCCTCTGGCATAACGTAGGAGTCGAGGTCCGTGACAAGGGGAATGAACCCCAGCCTATGGGCTAAGGCCTCATCGAACATGGAGGAGGTGTTCTCCACGATGATAACGTCGTCTATCGCCATCGTGGGCACCTCCGCGATCATCACCCGCCTCAAGGCGTTAGCGAACGGGATGGTTATGTCCCGCACCGTGAACCGGAGGGTGTCCGCCTCTCCTCCAAGAACCTTTACTTCCAACACGTGGCCTCTGACGCCGTCTCAAACCCTCCCCGAGGCTAATTAACGTTTCCTTGAGAGCTTCCGTTGCGTTCTCGGGACTTGACGCCAGAAACGGGTTGCGCCGCCTCGTTCTCGCCATGAACCCCCATGTAAACCAAAGGGCACCTGCGATCAGGTCCCGCAGACGCAACAGAACTTCTCGAGAGATACAAGCCACTGCCGCCAGCTTTCGCCACGTCTCGCTCCGAGCCTCAGTGCCGCCAGTAGCCCCTTGGCCTCGTCTCAGGCTCCTAGGATGCGAACTCGATCTTGACAAAGTGAGTCGCACATGAGAGACAGGGGTCGTAGGCTCGGACGAGGGTCTCGATCCGCCAAGAGGCGTCCTCCTGGGCGCCGACGAGTATCTGTGGCAGGAGCTTTGAAGCGTAGTCTCTCACCCCTGCCTCTATTGATGGGACGTTCTGACAGGTCGCCACGATGAGGTTTGCCCTCGTGATAAGCCCATCGTAGTCCGTCTCGTAGTCGTGGATCAGGCTACCCCTTGGGGCTTCGATCACGCCTACGCCACGACCCTTTCTTGGCTTCGCCTCCGCCCAGATGTCGTCGCCTACGAGCCTCGGGTCGTCGAGCAGGGCCCTCACGCTCTCCATCGCCTTAACCAGCTCAGCGGCCCTGGCGAGATGGTAGAGCATGGGGTGGTGGACGATGCGTCCGAAGCGTCTTCGAAGCCTTCGCAGGTAGTCCTCGGCCTTGCCGCCGAAGCCCTCGGCGATGTTAGCCCTCGCCAGCGGACCGACCCTGTACCTGCCGTTCGCTGGTCCAAGCTCGGTCAGGTACGGGTACCTCACGTACGAGTGCTCCAAGGTCTCCTCAGCAATGAGGTGCGAGTACTGGGCGACGTCAAAGTCATGCTTCACCGTACCGTCTGGCGCGATCACCCTTAGGGCACCGTCATAGAGTGCGTGGTCGCCGTTCCTGTGGAGTGCCATGTAGTAGGTCGGAGTGGACGGTGCCTCAAGGAGGATGTTAGGCTGGGCTTCCAGGGCCTCGAACGCTACGTCAGCCAGGTTGACGGTCACCGCGTAGGCTTCTTCCCAGCCTTGGCGTAGGCGGTCAACCTTCGAGCCGTCTACCGCGATGGACATGCCTCCGGGGACTGCCGTGATCGAGTGGACATCGCGCCCGCCTATCTCTCGGGTTGTCCTCAAACCGTATTCGTGCAGTTTGAACGCGTCCTTAGCCAGCTTAGGCCTCTCCTCCAAGAGGCTGACCGCTCCCTTCTTCAGCCGGAGCAGGTCGGGCAGCGAGAGCAAGGAGAAGTGGAGGCAATGGCTGGTCACATGTCCACTCGCCAGCAGAAGCTCGCGTGCAAGCCGCGCCGGCGTCGTGGGCGTGGCCTCCCACGCGGCCTCCACCGTCTTCACCGAGGCAAGATGGTGCGAGACATGGCAGACCCCGCAGATCCGCGCGGTCAACCTGGGCGCTTCCTCCGCCGGCTTGCCGACGAGGAGTCGTTCGAAGAAGCGCGGCGACTCTACCACATTGACCTGAACGTCTTCGACGGCGTCCTCGCCGACGCGGATGTAGACCCTTGCATGGCCCTCTATCCTCGTAACTGGTTGGAGGACCAGTTCCTTCATTGGGGTTCACCTCGTCGCAGCACATGGTTTGCCCTCAGCCGGGCGAGCGTGAAGCGATGGAGCGCCGCCGAGTCTCGAGCGAGGCTGTAGTTCTCGACGAGAGGATAGGCGACCGTGGCGAGCGCGTCCATCATGGCCAGGCCTTGGTCCTCGGCCCCGTCGCTTGAGCCTCTGCATCCCTCGCATGGTATGTTCACCTCTAGGCATCGTGCCCTGCATCCTGAGCGCGTCGCGGGGCCCATGCATAGATAGCCTTGCTCCAGGAGGCACCGTTGTGGGTCGGCCGCACGCTCGTGGAGACGCCTCGACGCGCTTGAGTAAGCCCTCGTTTGCTGCTTACCGCATTCGTAGCAGACGTTCTTCACGGGGAGCCGAGGCGCCTCGCCCTTAAGGAGAGCGGCGAGCACAGCTACGGTCTCAGAGGCTTCGGGCGGACAGCCCGGGATGACGTAATCGACCCTAATGAGGTCGGAGATGGGTCGAACCGTAGGCAGCGCCGCCGGAACGCCTACGTTCGGAAGTGCGCCGTAAACCGAATGGCTGAGTTCCTGAAGGCCTATCGTGTTAGCCAGCCCTGGGATTCCCCCTAAGGAGGCGCAGGAGCCGAAGGCCACCACGGTCTTACACTTTGACCGGACCTCCTTGGCGACCTCCTCGTCGTGGGTTGTCCTAACGCCGCCCTCGATCAGGGCGATCTCCGCACGGCCTGGAATCGCCTTCTCGTCGGTTAGCAGATAGGAGTGAGCGATCTCAACCTGGCCTGCCAGGTCGAACAGGGCCTCATGTAGATTCACAAGGACCATGTGGCATCCTGCGTCGCTTGTCAGGCCCACAGTTACCAGCTTTGGCTTCCCCAACCTAGGTCACCTCTTCAGCGGGCTCGGCCCCAGTTTCGCAACGCGTTCCGTGAACTCCGTCGCCGCCTGCACGAAGCGATCAGACTGGGCGGCGGACATGAGGTACATCTCCAGTCGCTCGTCTCCCAGCCCTACGGCCTTGAGCTTCTTCTTCAGCCACAGCACCCTCGCCTCCGCTTTGATGTTGCCGTCGACGTAATGGCATCCGTCCTTGAGGCATCCGGCTACGAGTACGCCGTCCGCGCCCTCCTTGAAGGCCTGGAGCACGTGAAGCGGGTCGACCCTGCCCGTGCATGGGACCCGGACGATCCGGACGCCCGTGGGGTAGTCCATCTTGCTCGTTCCCGCTAGGTCCGCGGCCCCGTAGCTGCACCACCAGCAGCAGATGGCGAGGACTTTAGGCTCGAACTGTTCCATGCGCTAGGCCTCCCTCAGGATGCCGCCTATCGCGGCATCGATCTGCTCGTCCTTGAAGTGGCGAAGCTCCATGGTCTTCGCCGGGCACTCCGCTGCACATATGCCGCATCCCTTACAGGCCACCTCGATCACGCGAGCCACGCCCGAAGGCGTCATCTCGATCGCCCTGTAGGGGCACGCGTAGACACAGTTCGCGCAGCCTATGCAGAGGCTTTCGTCCACCCTGGCCTTAGCCAGGTCCATCTCAACCTGACCCTTTGCCATCAGGATAGCGGCCCGGGAGGCCGCGCCCTCCGCCTGGTTCAGCGTCTCGGCGATGTCCTTCGGTCCCTGGCAGCCTCCGGCGAGGAAGATCCCATCCACCCTCGTGTCGATCGGCGCGAGCTTAGGATGAAGTTCAGCGAAGAAGCCGTCGCCTCCCAGGCTTAGGCCAAGCCTCCGAGCCAGCTCTTCTGTTCCCAGGGAGGGAACCATCGCGGAGGAAAGCACCACTAGGTCCGCGCCGACCGTCTCGGTTCCGCCTACGCCCTTGGATACGGCCAGCTCCAGCCCCTGCTTGGTCTCGGTCACGCCCAGGGCGTCTCCCCAAACGAGGCGGACGCCTAGCCTATGGCAGTCGTAGTAGTAGTCCTCGTAGTTCCGGCCTGGAAGCCTTATGTCCTTATAGAGGATCGTCACCTCGGCTGTGGGGTCTCGTTCCTTGATCGACTTGGCATGCTTCAACGCGATCATGCAGCATATCTTGGAGCAGTACGCGTGCGTCTTCGGGTCCCTAGAGCCGACGCATTGCACCATCGCTATGCGCTTCGGATGCGTGCCGTCGCTTGGCCGAACCGCTCTGCCATGGGTTGGGCCGCTCGGGTCCAGCATGCTTGCAAGCGTCTGTTGTGTCACCACATCCGCGCACTCGCCATAGTCCAGGAGGCCCTTCGGCTGGTATTCGTCGAACCCGGTGGCGACGACGATAGTGCCTATATCGATGCTCGTCCCGCTGGTCTCTCGGCCTAGGTCGATCGCCTTGGTCGGGCATACCTCAACGCATTTCCCGCATCTGTTACAGCTCTGAGGGTCGAGGACGTACGCGTAGGGAAGGGCGTGGAGATGGGGCATGAAGATGGTCTTCCGCTTTTCCAGGCCGCCCTCCTGCTCGTTGGGGACCTCGATGGGACAGACCCTTTCGCATTCGCCACACGCGATACACTGCGTTGGCTCAACGAGCTGGGGCTCCGTGTGGATCGTTGCCCTGAAGTTTCCAATGTAGCCTTCGAGGCTCTGGACCTCCGAGGACGTGTAGGTCTTTATCCGCGGGTTCGCCAGCACTCCGGCGTTGCAGAGGCAGCGCCTGTGCTGCCTCAGCCCCATCGGCGAGGTGCAGGTGCTGCAGTCCTCTGTGGGGAAGACCTCGCCCAACTGGAGCATTCGCCCGCCCAAGAAGGGCTGGCGCTCCACTAGGTGGACGTCGAAGCCGTAGTCGGTTAGGCTGAGGGCGACGTGCATCCCAGCGATTCCTCCGCCTATGACAAGCGCCGAGCCCTTCACGGGCGATGCCACCTTACCTATGGGCTCAAGCCACTTGGCTCGCTCCACGGCGGCGGCGACGATGTGCCTAGCCTTCTCCGTTGCCTTCTCGGGCTCATGGTAGTGCGGCCAGGAGCAGTGCTCCCGGATGTTGGCCATCTCGAACAGAAAGGGGTTAAGGTCCGCCTCTGAAACGGTTCGCCTGAAGGTAAGCTCATGCAGCTTCGGCGAGCACGCCGCCACGACCACCCTGTTCAAGCTGTGCTCCTTGATCGCCTTCCGGATGTTCTCTTGACCCGTCTCGGAGCACGTGAACTCGTTCTCTTCAGCCCACACGACGCCCTGGAGCCGCGAAGCATACTCGCGCAGGGCTTTCACGTCTACTGACTTGGCGATATTCATGCCGCAGTGGCAGATGAAGACACCGATCCTCACGTTCTCAAGCATGAGGCTCAGCCTCCTCCTTGCTCGAGCATAAGACGAGCTTTCTCAACGAAGTCCTTGACATCCGTGCCATGTGCCTCAAGGATGTCCAGCCTATCCTCGGAGACGCCGATATCACGGAGCATCCTCAGAAGGAGCTGAACCTTCCTGATCGCCGCCTCTGCTCCCTCGGTGAAATGGCAGCGATCCTTCCTACAGCCCACGAGGAGAACCTTGTCCGCGCCGCCTGAGAGCGCGTCAAGGATGTGAGATGAAGAGAGGAGACCGAGGCAGGGAACCGTGATCGGCAGCACGGCGGCTGGGTAGGTTCTTCTCCTGAAACCGGCGTTGTCGAAGAGCGTGTAGCCGCACTCGTCGCAGCCTATGGCAAGGACGAGTGGCCTCGGACCATCGATCGACTGATCAAGGGCTCCCCGGAGACGGCTCGAGACCCGCAGCCGATCGTTGTTCGTCAACGAGATGGCGGTGTTGGGGCAGACGCTCGAGCAGAGCCCGCAGCCCTGACAGGTCCTCTCGTTCACGCGCGCTATCTTTTCCTCGCGGTCCACGCTGATCGCGTCGAAGGGGCAGGCGGCCTCGCATAGGCCGCATCCTCCACAGGCCTCGGAGACCGAGGGCAGAAGCAGCGGCTTCTCCATGACCCGGGCCATGAACCTACCCGCCTTATACGCGGCTGCGCTTGCCTGAGCCACTGACTCTGGAATGTCCTTAGGCCCTTCGACCGCGCCGCAGAGGTAGACGCCCGGAATCCTCGTTTCCACGCTGCCGACCTTCTCGTCGAGCGCCTCCAGGAAGCCGTCCCTCGAGACAGTCAGGCCCAACGCCTGGGCGAGCTGACGCATGCCAGATGAGGGCACCATGGCGCACGAAAGCACGGTCATGTCCGCCTCGAGCCGTCTCCGCTCGCCCGAGGGGTCAACGTACGTAATCTTCTGAGTGCCCCCAGGGGCCTCTTCAACCGAGAAGGACTCCGCCCTCACGAGCTTGACGCCGAACCGTTCCTTCGCTCTGTTGCAGTACTCCTCAAAGCCCTTCCCGGCGGCTCGAAGCTCCCTATAGACCACGGTGATGTCTATCTCTGGGCTCTGCTCGATCTTGATGAGCACGGAGTTCTTCAAAGCGGCCATGCAGCAGTACCGGGAGCAGTAGCTGTTCACCGCCGGGTCTCGGGACCCGACGCATTGCAGCATCACCACGCGGCTGGGTCTCTTCCCATCCGACAGCCTCACCAGCTTGCCCTGGGTTGGGCCGGAGGGGTCAAGGATCCGCGCCAGCTGGTACTGCGTTACCACATCCTTGACCTTCCCGAAGCCGTACTGCGAGAGCGCCCCGGGATCGTACTCTTCGAAGCCCGTTGCGAGTATGATCGAGCCGACCTTGAGCTGGATCGGCTCTGGCTTCTGTTCGAAGTCCGGCGCCTTAGCCGGGCAGAATCGTTCGCAGACGCGGCAGATGCCCTTCTGGAAGAAGAGGCAGTGGTCCCGGTCGATCGTGTACTTCCTAGGGAGCGCCTGAGGGAAGGCGAGGTAGATGGCCTTCCTGTAGCCGAGGCCCCCGTTCCACTCGTTTGGCACCTTAACGGGGCACTTCTCCGCGCATATGCCGCAGCCCGTGCATCTGGCGGAGTCCACGTACCTGGGTTTCCTAGCGATGTCTACGAGGAAGCCGTCGCCGGTCTCCTTCGCCGAGCGTAACTCAGCATACGTCAGAAGCGTCACGTTCGGGTGCGCAGCCACATCCGCCATCTTAGGGCCGAGGATGCAGATCGCGCAGTCGTCCGTCGGATAGGTCTTGACGAGAAGCGCCATCTTCCCCCCGATCGTGGGTGACTTGTCAAGGAGGTAGACGTGAAAACCTTGGTCGGCCAGATCGAGCGCCGCCTGGATACCTGCGACGCCCGCGCCTATGACGAGGGCTTCCTGCAACCTGGTGAAGCCCTTCACGGGTATAGGCTCCAGTTCCTGAGCATGTGCCAGGGCGACGCCTAGGAGGCGTTTTGCCTTCGCCTGGGCCCCCTTCGGGTCGTCTACATGAGCCCACGCGCACTGCTCCCTCAGGTTAGCTATCTCGATCTGCGAGGATGCGAAGCTGATTCCTGCTAAGGCTTTCTCAAACTGGGGGAGGCAGGCGCGCTTCGAGCAGGCGCCGATCACTATCGCCTTGGGCTTCTCAGCGGTCGCCAGCTTCTTGACGGTTTCCAGCCCCTCTGCCTTGCAGAGGACCGTGTGGATGAGGACTTGGCCGTCTGGACCCATCTTGGTCTTTGCGTATCTGGCAAGATCTTCGAAGTCGAGGGTCGTTCTCAGCGAGTCTCCGCACGTGCAGAGAAGGAGCGGGATCGACAGCCTCCATCCCTCTGACGGGGCCGAGAGATGTCAAGCAAGTAATTAACTATATCGTAGTCTTTATATCGTCCATGGGGATCGATACGCCTGCCGTTCAGTGAGGGAGACCTGATTGATAATCGTCAAGGAGAAGCCTATGGAGAACCTCGTGGAGATGACGAAGGACCTCAAGAGCGTCCTAGTCGTAGGGTGCAACGGCTGCGCCGGGATATACCAGGTGGGCGGCGAGAAACAAGCCCAGACCACCAGCATGCTTCTGGAGATGGCGAGCAAGATCCATCAGGGAAGTCTGAGCAAGACCCGACACGCGACGGTTCTGAGGCAATGCGACAAACAGCTGGTCACAATGAGCCTCAGACCCATCATGGAGGAGTACGAGGGGGTGCTCTCGCTCGCCTGCGGAGCAGGGGTCCAAACCCTCGCTGACGCGTTCGCCGACAAGATAGTGCTGCCGGGTAACGACACCATGTTCATAGGCGCCCAGGAAAGGGAGCTAGGCGTCCTACATGAGCTCTGCAGAGCCTGCGGCAACTGCATCCTAGACGAGACAGGTGGCATCTGCCCCGTCACTAGGTGCGCAAAGTCCTTGATGAATGGGCCTTGCGGAGGGCAGGCAAAGGGGAAGTGTGAGGTAGGCGGTTGGAAGAAGCCCTGCGCCTGGGTTCTCATCTATGACCGGCTCAAGGCCCGAGACCGCCTCGACCTCTTCAGCAGGTATCGGCCACCTAGGGATTTCAGAGTCTCCCAACCACCTCGTGAACTCGGTGGCGTTGCGGAGGGGAAGGCTTAGTGGTGGTAAGCCCCCCCTGCAGCGAATTGATGAAGTCCCTCCAGGAAGGCAAGTTTACCTTCACAGGCGAGCTGGAGCCCGTCAAGACGACGAGCGTCCACGAGGTCGTCGAAGGTGCGAAAATACTCAAGGGACACGTTGTGGCCGTGAACGTTACCGACAACCCCACTGCATTCGCCTACATGAACCCCATGGTCCCCTCCTACATCATCCAAAGGGATGTCGGGCTTGAGGCCGTGTACCAGATGACTGTCAGGGACCGAAACCGGCTCGCGCTTGTCTCGGACCTCCTCGCCGGCGCCGCCCTCGGGTTGAAGAACATCCTGACCTTGGCAGGCGATCACATCGTTGTCGGAGACAACCCCCAGGCGAAGCCCGTCTACGACTTGGACTCGACAGGTTTCCTTGTCCTTGTCAGAAAGATGGTGGACGAAGGCGTAGACCTGAATGGGGGCAAGATCGAGGACCCACCTAAGTTCTGCGTGGGCATCGCCGCGAACCCGAACGCCGACCCGCTGGAACCCGAGATCCTGAAGGTGGAAAGAAAGGATAGACTCGGCGCGGACTTTATCCAGACCCAGGCGGTCTACGATGTCGAGGTGGCCAAGCGGTTCATGAAGGCGGCTTCCCATGTCAGGGCGCCGATCCTGATCGGCATAGCTCCCTTCAAGTCGCTTGGCATGATGGAGTGGATGGTCAAGTTCGTTCCCGGCATCGTGGTGCCCGACGCGGTCCAAGAGAGGCTGAGGAAAGCCCGGGAGAAGGGCGGCAAAGAGGGCCTCTTCAAGGAGAACGTGGAGATCTTCGGCGAGTTCATTCACGAGGTGAAGAAGACCACCAACGCCGCGGGCATCCACATCATGGCGATAGGCTTCGAATCGATCGTGCCTCATATCATTGCGCGAGCGTGGGTCGCCTAGGCCCATCAGCCCATGAGCCTGCCTCCCTCTACTGCGGCCGCTCTAACGCCTTGCACGCCTTCCGTTCTAGGGAGTAAGCCTTCCCGGGTCCCTTGGCAGCAGTGTGGACTCCCTGATGTTCTCGAGGCCTAGGAGCTGCATCGTCAGCCTCTCTAGGCCCGTTCCTGAGCCCCCGTGTGGTGGAACCCCATACCTGAAGAAGTCCAAGTAGAACTGGAACTGGTCGGGGCTGTACCCTTTCTCCCCGCATTGCTTCCTGAGGCGTTCGTACCGATGCTCCCTCTGGCCGCCCGTCGTGATCTCAAGCCCCTTCCAGATGAGGTCGAAGGAGTAAGCCCAGTCAGGCTCGTTCTCCTTCCTCATCACGTAGAAGGGCCTCGAAGCTGACGCCCAGGGGAACTCTGTGAGGAACCCGAACTCGCAGCCGTGGCTGGACTCCACCTCCGCGCAGAAGGCCTGTTCCCCTTCCGGGTCCAAGTCCTCCCCATGGAGAGGCTTCAGGCCCCTTGCCTCAAGCATTCTGTAGGCCTCCCGCATGGTTATCCTGGGAAACCGGCTCTTCGGAAGCTGCGGTTCCACGCCCAAGAGGCGTAGCTCTCGTTGGCAAGACGCCACGATGTCCCTCACAGCCCGCACGATCATGGCCTCCACGATGTCCATTACGGCGTCGAAGCCGTCTATGTAGCTCGTCTCGAAGTCGATGCTCGTGTACTCGCATAGATGCCTGGGGGTATGATGCTTCTCCGCTCTGAAGACGGGGCCTATCTCGAAGACCTTCTCGAACCCAGCAGACATAAGCATCTGCTTGTAGAACTGCGGGGACTGGGCGAGATACGCGGTCCGGCTGAAGTAGCCTACAGGAAAGACCGTGGTACCAGACTCGGTCGCCTGGGCCACAAGCTTGGATGTGTGCGTCTCAACGAAGCCCTCCTCCACGAAGTAGCGGTGAATGGCATCGCCTAGGGCACTCTGGACCCTGAAGACGGCCGTGGACCTGGGGCTTCTCAGGTCGAGGAAACGATGTTCCAGCCTCTTGTCTAGCGATGTCCTGATCAGGTCTAGGCGCTTGAACTCGATCGGAATGCCTGTTTCAGCCTCGGCGAGCACCACCATATCCTTGGGTATCAGCTCGCGCCCTCCGTGGGCGACCGCGCTAGGAACCACCTTGCCGGTGAACGCGACAACACTCTCGTTCGTTAGGCTGCCTATACTGTCGAAGACGCTGCTCGAGACGACACCCCTCCTCGCGGTGACCTGCAAGGTGCCCGTTCTGTCTCTGAGAACGAGGAACCTGATGCTCCCCAGGTCTCTGAGCTCTTGGACGAAGCCAGCGACCACAACCTCCCCCGAGGCGTCTGCAACGTAGGACCTTTGAGCTAGGCTGATCACGTCCTCTAACAGCTCCCCTTCTCGGCCAATAACAGCAAGAAGAGATAAACCTGAAGGTCAAGCACGCAGCCTAAAACCAAAACCTGCCTGACTGGCTGTGCAAACGAGGAGCTCCGGAAGCTAGGCACCGTAGGCGTTCCGGGACCTGCCGGGCTGGGCTCTAGGCTGTCTCCTGCTGTTGTCTCCTGACCTGTTTGACTATCGCAGCGTACTGTTCGTCTTCAACGACCCCGCGGTTGTGAAGGATCTCTGCAGCATCCCTGATGCCCATGAGGGAGTGGAGCCGTAGGCCTCCGGCCTTCAGCGCAGGACCTGCTCCCTCCTCGCGGTCTATCAGGACGACCACATCCTGCACGGTGGCTCCCTCGCTTCTCAGAACCTGCGCCGCGTGAAGGATGCTCCTGCCCGTGGTAACGATGTCGTCGATGATGAGGACCCGGTCGCCGGGCGAGAGCACTCCCTCAACCATTCGCTCTCTGCCGTGGGCCTTCGCCTCCTTTCTGATATAGAGGAACGGCTTCCTCAGGTTGTACGCAACCACGGAGGCGAAGGGAAGCCCGGCGGTAGGTATGCCCGCTATGCGTTCGAAGGCGTCTCGTCCTATGCCCTCCTTGATCACGTCCACGTAGATTCCACAGGCCTTCCTGAAAGCCGCGGGGAAGCTCGGAAGCAGCCGCAGGTCGATGTAGTAGGGGCTGATCCTTCCGCTCGTCAGCTTGAAGGTCCCGAACTGTAAGGCGCCCGTCCTCATCAGGACCTCGCAGACGTAGAGCCTAGCGTCATCTCTCCGGCTCAACCTGATCCCCGCTGGGTCTTCCCGCCGGAGACCATTTAAGCCTTAGACTCCCACCGTGTTGCCGCTGAGCCTAGCAAGGAGCACAGCCATGATATGGTCGAGGTCTGGCTTCCCTACGGCGAAACGGAGGTCCCCGCGAGGATACCAGCCGAGAGCTACGCTGGCACGCTTAACGCGAAGGACGCGGCGAAACTGCCCGATCTTCGCCTGGCCTTGCAGAAGGCGCTCGAGAATCCCCTTGGTGCTCCGCCGCTCATGAAGCTCCTTGGCCCTGATGCCTCGGTCACCATACAGGTGAACGTGGCTCACCCGTGCCCAGTACATGAGCTGCTTCTTCCACCGATCATTGAAGAGCTACGAGCCGCGGCTGTGCCAGATGAAAAGGTAAGGATCATCGCAACCGCCGGGGTCAGGCCACACATAAGCCTGGACGAGGCGAGGAGGCGCCTAGCAGGGAGCATCCCAAGCGGATTAACCGTTCTCCAGCATGACCCTACGAGCGACGCGGCGCTCTCCTCAGTTGGGCAGACGACGCGCGGAAACCATGTCCTCCTCAACAACGGCTACCTGCAGAGTGATGTCAGGATTACTACCGGCGAGGTGGCCTTCCACCCCTACGCCGGGTACAGCGGCGGAAGAGAGAGCGTCGCCTTCGACCTGTCAGGCATGGCTACCTTGACTCAGCTGCATGGCCTCCTGCCCACGGGCGAGAGCCACGCAGGCGTCCTAGATGCCAACTCGGTCCACGAGGAGATGGTCGAGATCGCCGGGCTGGCGCCTCCGGCGTTCACGCTGAACCTGGTCCGGGACGGGAACGGCAACGCGGTCGCTTTCCTCGCGGGTGAGATGGGAAGAGTGCTGGAAGAGGGCGTCAAGGTGGTTGACGGCCTCCTGGCGCCCGCTGTACCCGGTCTCGTCGATGTCACCGTGGCCTCGCCCGGCGGCAACCCCAGAGACGCCACGCTTGAGGCCGCGGTCGCCGCTTTGGAGAACGTCCTCTCGATCGTGAAACCCGGTGGCGTCGTCGTCTTGGTCGCTGAGTGCCGAGACGGTTATGGCAGCAAAGGGTTTCATCAATGGATGAAAGGCTACACGGATCTCCGGGCTGCTGAAAGGACGATACGGAGAGAATGGGAATTCGGCGCAGAGAACGCCTTTCTGCTGAGACGCGCGTTACAGTCGGTGCGTGTCATCCTAGTCTCAGCGCTCCCTCACCTATACTCGGTGGAGACCTATGGGCTTCGCACGGCCTCCAGCGCGAGTTCAGCCGTGGACTTGGCTCTCAGAATCACGGGTCGGAGGGCAAAGGTGACAGCGATCCCATACGCTTCGATCGTTCGGCCGCGACTGGTCGCATCCACGGGAACAGAGGTCGGCAGCACAAGCCCGAGCACAAGTGCGTAGGACCAAAGCGGCATGCCTCCCCGAGGCCTACCGTCTGACATCCCGCGACAGCCGCCAAGCCCTGGGAGAGGCTAACTGCGGCGCAGCGCTGCTCCAGCTTACAGAGCGCCGTTACGCTCTGAAGGCAAGCCCTGCATGAGCCTCAACTGAACGTTGCGAAGCGATGTGGAGGGCTTACTGACGCAGGTTTAGCGAGCGCCGACCTCGATAGCGTGGTGACGGTGTTCAACCTTATAAAGGCCCTGGGCCTTGAACGTGGCCACCGGGCAAGTGAGAGGCACAGGCAGCGAGATACGCGATGGCGGTGGAGAAGCGTTTCATCGTAAGGCCTTTCAGGAGAACGGACCTCGAGGAGATAATGCGGATAAACAGGATCTGTCTTCCCGAGAACTACAGCCCTTACTTCTTCTTGGAGATACATGAGAAGCTGCCCTTGGGCTTCTTGGTCGTCGAGGAGGACGGCAAGCCGGTGGGCTACATAATGTGCAGGATAGAACTCGGGGGCTCTCATTTCAAACGGTTCGGTCTGGCGAAGAAGGGCCATGTGGTCTCACTGGCAGTCCTGCCGGAGCACCGGCGGCGAGGAATAGCCACTGCCCTGATGAAGGAGGCGACGTTGAACCTCCGCAAGGAGGGCGCTGGTGAGTGCTTCCTAGAGGTGAGGGTCAGCAACGAACCGGCGCTGGAGCTCTACCGGTCACTGGGCTTCACGGAGGTCAGTCGTCTTCGATCCTATTACCTCGATGGCGAGGACGCCTACGTGCTCGCAACTAAGCTGGACGGCAAGGAAGCTAAGCCGCAGACAGACGATTAAGCCGCCTGTTGGAAAGACTTAACTTAGCGTACCTGCGCGTCACAGCCGTTGGCGTGAAGGAGTGCAAGAGGCGATTCTGCTGACTTCTCTGAAGGTGATCCTCATAACGGGCCGAAGCCGCAGCCAAGGACAGGGAAAGGAAGCTGGAAAGTTCTCAAAAGCCTACATGCAGAGCGTCGCGATCTGCGAGCTTGACCCAAAGGACATGGAGCAGGCGGGAGTGAAGCCGGGCATGAACGTCAAGGTCTCAACCAACTATGGCTCTGTTGTGGTCAAGGCGGTTCAGACGAGCCAAGGCCCGCATGGGGGGCTCGCGTTCATACCATACGGGCCATGGGCCAGCATGGTGACGAGCCCGTCGACTCAGGCCACGGGGATGCCGACCACGAAGGGACTGGAGGCAACGATCGAGGCAACGAACGAGCCCCTCCTAGACCTCCGGTCACTGCTTCATGAAGCTCTAGGAGGGAGGCAGTAGCTTGGAGAAGATAGCGGATGTGGTTTGTCCCTTCTGCGGCTCCTGCTGCGACGACATCGAGGTATCCGTGGACGCGAACCGAGTAGTCGACATCAGGAACGCATGCGCGCTGGGCAGAGAGAAGCTCATGGGTTACAACCTAGAGCGGCTCACAGAGCCCACGCTGAGGATTGACGGGTCTCCGAGAACCGTCTCGTTGGAAGAGGCCACCGCGAAGGCGGCCGCGATCCTTGCGAACGCGAAGTATCCTGTCCTCCACGGGTGGGGCTGTACGAGCTGCGAGGCCACCGCCGTTGGGCTTGAGCTTGCGGACCGGATCGGCGCGGTGATAGATAACGTGACGACGGTCTGTCATGGGCCTAGTATCGCCGGCGTCCAGGACCTAGGCGAAGCGACCTGCACGTTGGGCGAGGTGAAGAACCGCGCTGACCTGATCCTCTACTGGGGCTCGAACCCGGTCCACGCTCATCCGCGGCACATGGCGCGGTATGGTCCATTCTCGAAGGGAAGGTTCAGGGGCTCGCGTTCAGAACGGAAGCTTGTGGTCGTGGACGTGAGGCCTACGCATGCGTCGAAGCTCGCGGATATGTTCCTGCAGATTCCGCCGAACTCTGACTACGAGGTGCTCACGGCCCTCAGAACGCTGGTGAAGGGACACGAGCTCGACCTTGACACCGTGGCCGGCGTTCCCGTGGCCCAGCTAGAGGCCCTCGCTGACAGCATGGTAGACTGCGAGTTCGGCGTCCTCTTCTTCGGGGTCGGCCTCACCATGTCCGCGGGCAAGCATCAGAACGTGGAGGCCGCCCTCTCGCTGGTAAGGGACCTTAACCTGCGAACTAAGTTCGCCATTGTACCTATGAGAGGCCACTTCAACGTCACCGGAGCGAACCAGGTCTTCACCTGGCAGACGGGCTACCCGTTCTGCGTCGACCTGACGCACGGCTACCCCAGGTACAGTCCAGGAGAAACGTCCATTGTCGACATCGCCCTCCGGAGGGAGTGCGACGCCGCCCTCGTCGTTGCCTCCGACCCCTTAGCGCACTTCCCAGCGGAGGCGTCTCGCGGTCTGGCCGAGGCGTCGCTGATAGCCATCGACCCTCACGTGACGCCGACGACGGCCCTCGCCCAGGTCGCGATACCGGCCGCGCATGTGGGGATCGAAGCAGCGGGTACAGTCTACCGGATGGACGGGGTGGCGCTTCCGTTGAAGGAACTCGTAGACCCGCCCCCTGGCATCAGGTCTGACGTGGAGGTTCTTCGCATGATACTTCACGAAGTAGAGGAGGTGAAGCGTTGAACACGCAGTTGTTGGTCAAGAACGGCTTTGTCTTCGACCCAGCCAACGACGTCCACGGCGATGTTATGGACGTAGCCGTCAAGGACGGGAAGGTCATCGAGGATGTCACGCCCGGAGAAGCCTACGTGATCGATGCCACAGGCATGACGGTGATGCCCGGCGGAGTGGACATACACAGCCCCCAGAGCTAGGCTCAGGGGCGTATAGAGCCACATCGCCGGCTCCAAGGTGAACATGGGAAGGCTTCTCAGACCGGACGACCATGAGAGAGACCATGAAGCCCGAACCGCGTCGACCAGGTCAGGTGTGGGGCACACGGTGCCCTCCACCTTCACGACCGGCTACCGTTACGCGAGGATGGGCTACACCACGGTGATCGAGCCCGCTTCTCCGCCGCTCAAGCAGAGGCATACCCACCACGAGCTGAACGACATACCGATCATAGACAAGGCGTGCTTCCCGCTTGTTGGGAACAACTGGATAGCCATGGACCTCTTAAGCCGAGGGGACGTGGAAGGCTGCGCTGCCTTCCTTGCCTGGCTGGTATCTGCCACGAAGGGCTACGCGTTGAAGGTGGTGAACCCCGGCGGCATAGAGGCCTGGGGCTGGGGCCGGAACGTCCAGTCGCTGGACGACCAAGTGCCCGGCTTCAACATTACGCCTAGGGAGATCATAAGGGGCCTCTGCAAGGCCAACATCATGTTGCGCATGCCTCATCGGCTCCATCTGCACACCAACAGGGTTGGTGTACCGGGCAACTACGAGACGACGATCAAGACGATGCACGCCGTACGAGACCTGGCCCTAGGCGATGAGCCGATACTTCACATTACCCACTGCCAATTCAGCGCCTACGCGGGGGGCAGCAGCTGGCTGAGCGTGGAGTCGGGGGCGGAGAAGATCGCGCGGTACGTGAATGCCCATCCGCACGTCTCCTTGGACATGGGACAGGTCGTCTTCACGGACGTCACGACCATGACCGCCGATGGACCCTTCCAGCACGGCCTGCACCTACTGACAGGAAACAAGTGGTGCAACGCTGATGTGGAGAACGAGACGGCCGCCGGGATCGTGCCCTTCAAGTTCAGCCGAGGCAACGTAGCCCACTCGGTTCAATGGGCGATAGGCCTCGAACTCGCCCTGCTCGTCAAAGACCCATGGCGGGTCTACATGACCACTGACCATCCAAACGCGGGGCCCTTCACCGCCTACCCCCGGGTCATAACCTGGCTGGCAAGCCGAAGCGCAAGGGAGAAGACCATGGCCAAGGTCGTTCCCCGGGCGATGAGACGATGCGCTCTGCCGAGCGTTGACCGAGAGTACACGCTCAGCGAGGTAGTGATCGTCACGAGGGCGGCCACGGCAAGGGCCCTGGGGCTCAAGAGCAAGGGACACCTGGGGGCTGGCGCCGACGCGGACATCGCGGTCTACGACTTCAACCCGAGGCAGCTTGACTCAGCGCGAGACTACAGGAAGCTTAGACGTGCGCTCCGGAAAGCCGCCTACACGGTGAAGGATGGCGTCTTAGTCGCCAGGAACGGGGAGATACTGAGGCACTCCACGGGACGCACGTACTGGACGAGGGTGCAGGTTAGCGATGACCTTCAACGCGCCACGATGAAGCAGGTCGCCTCTTCCTTCCAGCAGTACTACACCGTCCAGCTTGGAAACTACACGATACGTGAGGATGAACTCGCCGTATCGTCGCCCTTGAAGATCGAGGCGACCGTGTGAGGTGAGGGAGAATGAAGAGGGTCATCCTAGCACCGCGGCGCCGGTTCACCGTTCCAGTCGAGGCGGACGCGATCACCCCCGATGGCCTCGCCGAGAAGACGTTGGCTGAGGTCCGCGACCTGCCGGTTTGGGAGGGAAACAGGAGGCTTTCCTTGAGCGAGCTGTTTGAGGTAGGCATAGAGGGCTCTGAAGGGCAGGAACCGCAGGTGGAGCTTGACGGGGATTTCTCAAAGGTTCGGTACATTGGGAAAGGAATGAAAGGCGGCTCCATCAACGTCAACGGCCCCGTCGGTAACCACCTGGGCGAACGCATGGATGGGGGACGGATCGTGGTGAAGGGAGACGTGGGTTCCTGGCTGGGAGGAGCGATGAAGAACGGCAGCATTGAGGTCTTCGGGAACGTCGGAGACTGCGTTGGCCTACCTTACAGGGGCAGCCGTCGAGCGATGCGCGGCGGCATGATCGTCGTTCACGGAAACGCCGGAGATGAGGTAGGTACGTCGATGAGGGAGGGGCTCATTCAGGTAGATGGCGACGTGGGACAGTTCGCGGGAGCGGGGACGAGCGGCGGCTCCATCCTAGTCCGGGGCAACTCCGCGGGGAGGCTTGGGCCCGGCATGAAAGCCGGCCGGATCGTGCTACTCGGTCACGTGGACTCGATTCTGCCCAGCTTTACCGTTGACGAGGCGAGGCCACAGGTTCGCGTCGGCGAGGAGAGGCTGAAGGGCCCCTTCCTGGTCTTCCAGGGCGATCTCAACGAGAGGGGCTCGGGAAGACTCTTCGTGATGAAGGACCGCAACCCTCAACTCGCAGCCTACGAGAGCTTGATCGAGTGAAACCGTAGCGGCCCGAGTTCAGCCGCCTAGGAGAGTTACGAGGCAACCGGGGCTGGAGCCTAGCCCGCATCCGGGGGTTGCTCTCTCACTGTTGGTTGAGTTTGGACGATCACCCTTTGGTCGCAGGCGAGACAGACGCCCGCCCTTTCTCCCATTGAGAGCTTCCTCGCGAGGCAGTAGAACAGCTTCTGGCCACTGTACCCCTCGATGTCCAGTGGCTTCAGCATCTCGCACTGAACGCTTCGAACACCCGCCTTGAGGCGCTCAAGCTCAGCCTCAAGCTGCGCAAGCTTGGTCCTGAGACCTGTCAGCTCAGATTCCTTTTCGCTGGACTCTTTCCTCAGCTTCTCAAGATCCATGGCGGCAACGATCGCGCTTTGCCTCTCTGAAAGGTAGGCTCGACCTTCCCTGATCTCGGCGAGCCCCGCTTCCTCTAGTACCGCCAGGATGCCGTCCACCCTCTTCTGCGAGATTCGCTCACGAGTAGCTGCGGCATGGAGTTCCCTCAGTTTCTTGGGCTCTCTGATGCCCTCTAGGACGAAGCGTGTCCATCTCTTCCATGTCTCAAGCCTCACCTCGGGCTTGGAACCCTCTGTTTCCTCTAGGTCTAGGCTGGGTGACTCCGCCTGCTCAGCGGGTGAAGAAGCGATGCCAGGCGCAGGTTCCTCTTCGCTCATGGGAACAGCTCGTCTTGGCGAAAACCAAGCAAGCTATGATGTGATCGTCCTTAAATGCCTTGACCTTTCCCTCCGCGAACGCTTGGGTGAGATAGTCTTTTATCAACGTTGGCCAAAGCTCCTGGCACACGGTATCAGCGGGGTTATAGGGTATGCCCAAGCCGAGCGTGAACCTGGGAGCGCTCAGGATCGTCCAGAAGCTGATCGAGAACAGCGATGAATATGGTGTAGCGGTGGGAAGAACTGAGAATGGCGCCACGGTTATCGACGCGGGGGTATCTGCCAAGGGCGGGTATCTCGCGGGAGAGGCCGTCACAGAGATCTGCCTCGGCGGCTGCGGGCGCGCGCAGATGCTAGAGGGCCGGTATGGCGAGCTCTCCATCCCCGCGGTTTTCGTCTCGACCGATGAGCCCGCGATCGCCACGCTTGCCTCGCAGTTTGCAGGCTGGAGGATCAAGGTAGGTGATTTCTTCGCGATGGGCTCAGGTCCAGCTCGGTCGCTGGCTCTTGAGCCGCAGAGACTGTACGAGGAAGTGGACTACAGGGACTCCTCAGACGTGGCCGTGACAGTCTTGGAGACCGACCGACTTCCGGGCGCGGAGGTAGCCGCCCATATCGCAGAGAAGTGCCACGTGGCAGTTGAGCGACTCTACGCGGTGGTGACGCCCACATCAAGCCTTGCCGGTTCGGTTCAGATCGCCGGGCGTGTGGTCGAAACGGGGGTTCATAAGCTTCACACGTTGGGCTTGGACCCTAAGGCTATCGTTCACGGTTGCGGGCAAGCGCCCGTGGCGCCGCTGCATCCTAAGGCTGCGAGGGCGATGGGGAGAACGAACGATGTCATCCTCTACGGCGGCGAGACTTACTATACGGTAAGCCACGAGGATGACGAGGCGCTCCGGGAACTCGTCGAGAAGGCTCCGTCCTCGGCTTCAGCGGACTATGGAAGGCCGTTCTACGAGGTCTTCAAGGCCGCTAACTTCGACTTCTACAAGGTGGACCCCGGGCTCTTCGCACCGGCCTCCGTGACCGTGAACAACGTGAAGACCGGAAAGGTGCACAGGGCGGGTGAGGTAAACATGGGCATTCTCAGAGCCCTGATGGGGGCGGATTAGCGAAGACCGTGGGGAGCCTCCTGCCGGGACTACCGCCCTGCATGGGCGGTCAAGCCTTAAGTAGATGTTTGGGCCTGTATCACTGGCGGAGGCTTGGGCGAGTATGTCGTTTTATCAATACGTTGATTTCCTGCTGAGGGAGAGAAAGAATCTTGAAGAGAAGCTCGGATCAATGAATAAGGCAGAGATGATACGGTTCGGCAGACAGCTTATCGCCACGTACGAGCAGAGTCTAAAGGGTTTCGATGACTGGTTCACGAACTTCTACATAATGGAGAAAATGGACCCGAAGATGATCAGAGACATGCTGAGTAACCTCATCAGGATCGGCTTCCAGCTCCTCCAATATGATCGAGACGTCACCAAGACCTGGTATGACCTAGAAGAGCGGGAGAAGAGGCAGGAGGCGGAGGCAGAGATGAAAAAGAAATCTGCCTCCTCAATAGTGTAGCGAAAGTCGGCGCGCACGCTGGAGCTAACACATACCATCAGGTAGCCCAAGGCCGCACGCTTCAATGGATATCCTAGCTCGTTTCTATGCTGCTAACCTAAGCAAGAGTTAAATCGTCACGTCCGGGTACGTTGCCCGCATCACGGTGCTTCCCTTGCCAGCAGACTTCGCCCAGATCGAAAGCCGATGGCAGAGCGCCTGGGCCTCCGCCCATCTCTTCGAGGCCGACCCCGACCCGTCGAGGAGGAAATGCTTCGTCAACTTCCCCTTCCCCTACATGAACGGCCCGCTTCACGTGGGCCACGGTTTCACCGCGACGCGGCTTGATGCCTACGCGCGGTTCAAGCGGATGCAGGGCCACAACACGCTCTTCCCTTGGGCGTGGCACTGGACGGGTGAACCGATCGTAGGCGCCGCTTTCAGGGTCAAGAAGGGCGACGAGGAAGAGATCCGGATGCTCACGGAGATCGACCGGGTCCCCTCGTCGGAGGTTAAGTGGTTCGCTGACCCCGTCTACATGGCGGAGTACTACACGCGGCAAAGCCGCGAGGCCCTGAAGCGGATCGGCTTGTCGATTGACTGGCGCAGGGAGTTCCATACGACCTCCTTAGAGCCTGCGTTCACGAGGTTCATCGATTGGCAGTACAACACGCTGAGGGACCTCGGGTACGTGACGAAGGGAACCCACCCCGTAGTCTGGTGTCCGCACGACCAGAGCCCCACGGGCGACCATGACCGGCTTGAGGGTGAGGGCGTCTCACCTGAGGAGTATACGCTCATCAAGTTCAAGTTGGGAGACGCGTTCCTGCCCGCGGCGACCTTCAGGCCGGAGACTATCTTCGGCGTCACGAACATGTTCGTGAAACCGGATGCGAAATACGTTGAGGCCGATGTTGACGGTGAGAAGTGGATCGTCAGTGCGTCTGCGGCGGCCAAGCTCGTGGAGCAGAACAGAGCCGTGCAGATCGGGCGTGAATTCCAGGGGCGAGAACTGATAGGAGGGTCGTTCCAGGACCCGCTGTCGGGGAGAAGCATGCCCATCCTCCCGGGCTGGTTTGTCGACCCGGAATCGGCGACGGGCGTCGTCTACAGCGTACCCTCCCATGCGCCCGCGGACTGGATAGCCCTAAGGGACCTTCAAGACCATCCGGAGCAGCTTCAAGCCTTCGGACTGGACGCCTCTATCCTCGATACGGTTAGGCCGATATCTATGATCGCCGTGGAGGGCTTCGGGGAGCATCCCGCGATTGAGCTCGTGGAGAAGATGAGTGTTCGAGACCAGCTCGACCCGAAGGTGGAAGAGGCGACGGCCTTGCTCTACAGGAAGGAGTTCCACGGAGGTGTCCTCAAGCCCATCTGTGGCTCCTACGCCGGAAGCCGCGTCGCCGACGTGAAGGCGAGATTGATAGCGGACTTCACGGGCCTGGGGATCGCCGACTCCATGTACGAGCTCCCACAAAGAGTCGTGTGCAGGTGCACGACGAGGTGTATAGTCAAGATACTGCGCGACCAGTGGTTTCTCCGCTACTCGGACCCGGAATGGAAGAGGCTGGCTCACAGGGCTGTAGACGAGGCGAGGGTTCACCCCGAGGCCGCGCGGGTCTATTTCCACGACCGCATCGACTGGCTGAGGGACTGGGCTTGCGCCCGGCGTACAGGCTTGGGCTCTCCTCTGCCATGGGACCCCTCTTGGATCGTGGAGACGCTCAGTGACTCCACCATATACATGGCGTTCTACACCATCGACGTGCAGATCAAGAAGCACGCGATCAAGGCCGAGCAACTGACGCGGGAGGTCTTTGACTGCGTCTTCCTGGGCAAAGGAGAGGTCGGTGCCATCTCAACCGGGTCTGGGATCAGCCGAGAGGTGCTCGACGCGATGAAGCGTGAGTTCCTCTACTGGTACCCCGTGGACCTGAGGAACTCGGGGAAAGACCTCGTCCCCAATCATCTCTCCTTCTTCATCTTTCAGCACGTGGCCCTCTTCCCTGAGGAACTCTGGCCTAGGGGCATTGGCGTGAACGGTTCGTTGGCTGTCGAAGGTGAGAAGATGTCGAAGTCGAAGGGCAACTTCGTCTCCTTGAGGCAGGCCTTGGACGAGTTCGGGGCGGATGCCACCCGCCTTGCGCTGGTGCTGGGCGCCGAGGGCATGGACGACCCCGACTGGCGAGCACAGGACGCCCGCCAGATCGGGAGTAGCCTTCAGGCGTTCTGTCACCTCGTCCAAGAGCTTTCCCAAATGGCGAGCGACGGACCGAAGAGCCAACTCGACCTCTGGCTTCTGAGCGTGCTTCAAGGAAGGATCCGCGAGGTTACCGAAGCCCTAGAGGAGCTCAAGACGAGGACGGCGGCCGAGAAGGCCTTCTTCGAGATCTGGAATGACCTCCGTTGGTACACCAGGAGGGCCAGAGGAAGCGCAGCCGTACCCAGGGAAGCGCTCAGCATCTGGCTGAGGCTGCTGGCGCCCTTCGCGCCCCATCTCTGCGAGGAGCTGTGGCAAGCGATGGGCGAAGAAGGCTTCATCTCGGTGGCTGAATGGCCGCGTTACGATCCGAAGCGGGTGAGCTCTGCGGCCTTGGAGGCAGAGCAGCTGCTCAGGGACGTGATGGAGGACACGGCGAGTATCCTCAAGGCCACGGGGATCAAGCCCAGAAGGATCTGCTACTACTACGCCGCGGCCTGGAAGTGGAGAGTCTACTCCGCGGCTGCCCAGGTGGCGGACAGCGGAGGTGGCCTCAGCGAGCTTATGAGGCTCATCATGCAGGAGCCGGAGATGAGAGCGCGGGCGAAAGCTGCGACGAAGGTTGCCGAGACGGCGTGGGCGGAGGCTACTAGGCTGGCTAAGGAGCGCCGGGCGAGATGGATCACTGCGGCAGACGAGGCTGAGGTGCTGCGACGCGCGGCGCCCTTCTTGGCTGAGGAGTTCAAGGCAGAGGTCGTCGTCTACGGTGAGGAAGACGAGGGACGTTACGATCCGGCGGCAAGAGCCACGCAGGCAAAGCCGCGTAGGCCCGCGATCTTCATCGAATAAGCCCTGGGCGGCGGATCTTGGCCCCTGCGAAGCTGAGAGAGGCCGCGGCCGACCTGAGGTACCTGCTCTCCCGCGGATATCGCCGAGAGAGCGCTGTCAGGTTCGTCGGAGACAAGCACACTTTATCGCGGACGGAGCGACTGATCCTCTACCGGTGCGTGTACGACGCGGCGACTGCGGCAGACCACAGGGTGAAGCTCGTCAGGCCCGATCACGTGTCTGGCAGAACCCTCTCAGTAGATGGGTACAACGTGCTGATTACCACCGAGAACCTGTTAAGCGGCGCTCTGGTCATCATGAGCGACGACGGGCTCCTAAGGGACGTTTCAGGCATCTCAAGCCGCTACACGGTAGGCGAACGAACCGAGGAGGCGCTAGGCGCCCTCCTCTCCGCGATCAGAGACGCCAAGCCGAGTCGAGTAACCTGGCTCTTCGACGCCCCGATCCCAAGGAGCGGCGAACTCGCCGCGCTCGTTCGGCGGAGATCGAGGAACTCAGGCCTTGAAGGCGACGCGCAGACCGTCAAGGCTGCCGACCGGGCCTCCGTGCGTATGGGAGAGGTGGTCGCCAGCAGCGATTCCGTGGCCGTGGAAAAGACAGCGAGGATCCTGGATCTTCCTCAGCAGGTGGCGGTAGCCAGGGGCTTGAGCCCTCCTCGCGTGGAAGACCTTGACGGAGTCGCTTGGCTATGTCCCGGCGGCTCTGGATCAGGGAACAGGAGAATCAGTCGAGTGCGAAGCCTATCAGTGAGGTTCCCAGCGTAGGCTCGGTCGACACCTCTCCTAGGAGGCTCTTGATGTACTGGTCGCCTTCAGGCGAAGGTACCCCGAGCACTTCGTCTCGCACGCCTTTGAGGCCGCCGAGCGCCGGGAACGGCCTCGGCAGGTATACAAGCCTGAGACGGCTCCTGCCTTTCGGTTCTCTTGGAAGCCTGCTCCTGTAGACGACGAAGTTCTCCCATAGGAACATGTTCTCGGGAGACTTCCTCAGCTCGGCGATCTCGCCTTTATCCGCGATCTGCTCGCCCACAACTAGCTTCTCTAGCATTATGCGCATGTGGGGATGATGCGGGTAGGGGAAGTCTGAGGTCTGTATGACCATCGCCGCCGTGAAGGGCCTCTTGAGGGTCGCGCGCACGCCTAGGTTCAGGGAGGGGCACATCCCAAAGACGACGCGTCGCTCGACCTCCGCCTCAACGTCACGGAGGCCTCTCTTCTCTTTGCCGCTCAAGAGCCTCAGCCGCCTGACTCCCTTGTACTGCCGCAGGGTCTCAAGTACGACCTCAAGCCTGCTCTCCCTCATCGACGGCAACCAGCCAGGCGAGGGCCCTCGTCGCTCTTTAAGGCTACTGTGAAGGAGGCCCGGTCTGCGGTTATTCCTTATATACGGCTCAGAGGGGTGCTTGGCGAAGGCTGGCATAGCATCGTCCGTAGGGAATCTCCCTTGCAAGCGGAGATCCTCGTCTCCGGGATCGTTCAAGGCGTCGGCTTCCGCCCGTTCGTTTACAGGACCGCGGTAAGCCTCGGCCTGAGAGGCTATGTAAGGAACAGGTCTGATGCCAGTGTTCAGATCCTGATCGAGGGGACGGCCGGGGACGTGCGGGAGTTCGTGCGTCGGCTCAAGAGCGAGAAGCCTCCCTTGGCCAGGATCCACAACCTCACGGTGATCGAGAAGGAATTAGCCGACAGTTTCCAGAGGTTTGAGATCCTCGGCAGCTCTGAGGCCTCGCAGTTGCAGGGGTCGACGATCCCGCCTGATGTCTCCATCTGCGACCCCTGCATTAAGGAGCTGAGGGAGCGCGGCAACAGGAGGTTTGGGTACTTCTTCATCACGTGCACGGATTGCGGCCCACGTTTCACGATCATCGAGCGGCTCCCGTACGACAGGGGGAACACCACCATGAGCGTGTTCGAGCCCTGCCCTTGCTGTGGACGGGACTATCGAGACCCTGTGGACAGGAGGTTTCACGCTCAGACCGTGGCCTGCCCGGAGTGCGGCCCGAAAGCCCGGCTTCTGGACGCAGAGGGAGAACTCGTCAATGTCGAGAACCCCATAGTGCAAGCAGGCATCCTGCTCGCAGAGGGCATGATCGTCGCGGTTAAAGGAAACGGCGGCTTTCACATCGCCGCCTCCACGACGGAAGATGAGCCCATAGCTCGACTGAGGCAGACGAAGAGCCGGAGGGCGAAGCCCTTCGCGATAATGGCAAAGGACCTCGAAACCGTGAAGACGTTCGCGGAGGTCTCCCCAGCGGAGGCGGAGCTGCTGACATCCTACATCAAGCCCATCCTCCTGCTCAGGAAAAGTCGCGGCTACTGCCTCTCGACTCTGATCTCGCCGGGCCTCCACAACGTCGGCGTGATGCTTCCATACACGGGGCTTCACCTGCTGCTCTTCGACGCGGTGAAGGAGCCAGCCTTCGTGATGACGAGCGCCAACGCTCCAGGCGAACCGATCATCGCCCGGAACGAAGAGGCCGTAAGAATGATGGGCTCCTACGTAGACTACTTCCTCGTCCACAACAGGGAGGTCGCCCACCGTTGTGACGACTCCGTCGTCCGCATGGTCGCAGGCGAAGAAGCCCCGATCAGGCGCTCTCGCGGGTACGCGCCGGCCCCGATTGCCCTGGGGTTCAGGGCCAAGAAGACGATCCTCGCGCTCGGCGGGGAGCTGAACGTGACCTCCTGCATCCTGATAGAGGACAGGGCGTTCCTCTCGCAGCACATAGGCGACATAGAGCGGCTGGAGACACTGGAGTTCCTAGAGAATGCTGCGAGGCATCTAGTGCACTTGACGAAGGCAAAGGTGGGGATCGTGGCGTGCGACCTGCATCCCGGCTTCTTCACGTCGAGGCTCGCGGATCGGCTGGCCGAGGAGCTGGGATGCCCGGTCATCCGGGTTCAGCATCATCACGCTCACGCCCTGTCGCTTATGGCGGAGCACTGCTTGAACAAGTTGGTCGCGGTGGTATGCGACGGCGTCGGGTATGGAGCCGACGGTCAGGTCTGGGGCGGCGAAGTACTCTTCTGCGATGTCCAAGGATACCGTCGAGTCGGCCATCTGGAGTATCACCCAATGGTGGGCGGAGACCTGACGGCGAGGTATCCTCTGAGGATGGCCGCCTCGATGCTTCGCAAACACGCCGACCTTCACGGATGGCTGGTGAGCCAGGCGGACCACCTCCCGCATCGACGCGTGGAGGCTGAAGTCATCCTGAGAGGCCTGAGGAAGGGAAGATGGCCGCTTGCAAGTAGCTGCGGCCGGGTTCTCGACGCGGTCTCTGCGCTCCTAGGCGTATGCTACGAGCGAACCTATGAGGGTGAACCTGCGATGAAGCTTGAATCCACGGCGATTGAAGGCCATGACATCCTGGGGCTTGAGCCGGCTCTCAGAGCCGGGGTTGTGGAGACTGAGCCCCTGGTCGCCGGCATCTTCGACAACCGGAGACGCTATGAGACCCGAGATCTAGCATACTCGGCTGAGGAGTACCTGGCAAGAGGCCTAGTTGAGCTCGCTGTTGAGCAGGCCACCGAGCTGGAATGCAGAACGATCGGCTTCACCGGCGGCGTGGCGTACAACGAACACTTCGTTAACGTGTTGCGAGCCGTTACGGAGGCAGCCGGCATGAGGCTGGTCACCAACCAGGTTGTCCCCAGGGGCGACGGCGGGGTCTCCTTGGGACAGGCCTTCGCCGCCGCGCTTGGAGCCAGGTAACCGTTATCCTTGCACGAGACTGCTTTTATACGACGGCTGCAGCTGGTAGTGAGGTGCCGAAGGTCGATGTGCCTCGCCGTACCCGCAAAGGTGATCGAGAAGAACGGCGACATGGCAAAGGTCGACTTCGGCGAGGGCACGACGCGCTCGGTGAACATCTCCTTGGTCGACGTGAACATCGGCGAGTACGTCATAGTGCACGCAGGCTTCGCCATACAGGTCATGGACGTGAAGGAGGCGAATGAGACGCTTCGCCTCTGGGAGGAGCTACTGGGCTCAGGTGAGGAAGCCTGAGACCAGCATAGGCATGGGAGAGAATGGTTGGGAGATCCTCAAATGGAAGAGGGCATCTCTGAGCTCACATCAGAGCAACGGGCAAGGCTGCGGGCATTCAAGGCCATACTCACGCCAGAAGAGGGAGTTCTGTTGGAGGTCGCGACGCTGAACCATGAACGTAGAGCGTTGGCCGAGAAGCTAAGACGTGAGGTGGACATTCTAGAGATAGGTGCGATCGCCCAATCGATACTGTGGAAAGCCCAGAAAGCGGAGACGGTTAGTCGCGAGATGCGATCTGTTCAGGAACTCATATCACGCCTCTTCGAGGTTTCACGTCTCGAAGAAGCGATAAGGACTCACTAGGCTCTTCTCAGGAACATACCATAGGTTGATTGTGTAGGAGGCTCGTGAGACTTGAAGAAGGTTGAAGCGAAGCCGGGCGAGTTTCTCGACGTAGAGCTCAACGCGGATGTTCTTCGCGTGAATAGCGAACTCGCGGAAGAGAATAGAGAGCGTCTACGTGCAAGGGGAGTAATCGCCATCGACGTGATGGGCTCCACGGGCTCGGGGAAGACCACGCTCATCGAGCAGATGGTTGAGAGGCTGAAGGAGGCCTATGTGGTCGCAGCCATAGACGGAGACCTAACCACCGCTATCGACGCCGAGAACATCGCCCGGCATGGGGTCGACGTCGTCCAGATCAACACGGGCAGAGAGTGCCACTTGGACGCGCGGCTCGTGGGCAGAGCCCTCGACCAGATCCAGGCTGAGGGGCTGGACCTACTCTTCATAGAGAACGTGGGCAACCTCATCTGTCCCAGCGAGTTTCCCCTGGGCTCTGAGAAGCGAATCGTCGTGATAAGCGTCACCGAAGGCCCCTACACCGTGCTTAAGCATCCCAGCATCTTCATGGGCGCCGATGTGGTCGTCGTCAACAAGGTCGACCTCGCAGAGGCTATGGAAGTCGACCCGGCGAAGCTCGAACGAGACATCCATGCTGTGAGTCCACGGGCTAAGGTCGTGCGCACAGTCGCAAGGAGAGGCCAGGGCGTCGGAGACGTGATCGAGGGGCTGGGGCTGAAGGCCCGTGGGGCTCGAACAGAAGCGTCTCGGTGAAGCTCCTTGCATGAGTTCGCCGCCACGAATCAGGTCGTTGAAACCGTTAGACGCGAGGCGGAGAAACGGGGCGCGAAGGCGGTGGCTGAGGTGCGGCTTGCGATCGGCAAGCTGACCATGCTCAGCCCGGCTCAAATGCGTTTCGCCTACGAGGTGCTGGCCAAGAGCACCTGTCTGGAGGGCTCGAAGCTGGTCATCCGTGAGGAGGACGCGCTCATCAAGTGCCCCAGTTGCAGCTACGAGGGATCCATGGGCGTGGACGAAGACCCCATGTATCATATCGCTTTCCCCACGCTTTGCTGCCCGCGCTGCCACGAGCCCGTGGACATCATCGCAGGCCGGGAATGCACCATAGAGAGCATCAAGCTGTTCCTGTGAGGGGACCATGTTCAGGTACAGGGATAGGCAGGTAGCCCGGGCCGTCGTCAGACGGCTGAAGGCGATGGGACTGAAGCTGCGGCTGATGCATGTATGCGGCACTCATCAAGACACCATCGTGAGGTTCGGCCTCGACGCACTCCTCGCAGACTGCGGCGTGGAGGTCAGGCAAGGACCAGGCTGCCCCGTATGCGTAACCACCGCCGTCGAGTTCACGGAGGCGGCCCTGCTGGCGCGGAGGGGGAAGGTTCTCGCATCCTTCGGGGACGTGCTGCGCGTGCCCACCCGCTGGGGGTCGCTCCTCGACCTGAGAGGGAAGGGAGCCGACGTGAGGGTCGTCTACAGCATCGAGGACGCCGTCGCCGTCGCCAGGGAGACGGCGAAGGACGTCGTCTTCTTCGCGGTGGGGTTTGAGACAACGGCCCCGAGCACCGCGGCCACACTGCTCCCTGAGCCGCCTGAGAACTTCTCGGTCCTCTGCGCTCATCGATACGTGCCGCCGGCGCTTCACGCCCTTCTCAGCATGGGCGAGGTGAGGCTTCAAGGCCTGATCGAGCCTGGGCACGTGAGCACCGTGATAGGCTTGAGGCCTTACGAGGAGCTCTCGCGCAGATACGGGCTTCCGCAGGTGGTTGCGGGCTTTGAGCCGCTCGACCTTCTCGTCGCGGTCTACATGCTCGCTCGACAGGCCGCTGAGGGCAGGGCGGAGGTGGAGAACGAGTACCGGCGTTCCGTGAGGTACGAGGGCAACCCGAAGGCCCTGAAGGCGCTGAACGAGGTCTTTGAGCCCTGTGATGTCGCCTGGCGAGGGTTCCCCATCATTCCTCGCTCAGGGATGGCTCTGCGGAGCAGTTTCCAAGGCCGTGATGCCAGACGCCTCTTTGAAGACGACCTGAAGGCACTTCCGTTAGAACGCGAGGGTGCATCGAAGGCCTGCAGGTGTGGGGATGTCCTCCGGGGCGTGATCGAGCCCACGGAATGCCCGCTCTTCGCCCAGAGCTGCACGCCCCTAGCGCCGATGGGCCCATGCATGGTCAGCATTGAGGGCTCATGCCAGATCCAGTACAGGTACGGGCGTGTAGGCCCGGGGCACGCGAATCTGGCTTAGCAGATCCGGGGAATGGGATCGCCGAGGGGTGGCAGCATCACCCTGCGACCGCCGACGTTGGTCTCCAGTACGACTTGGTTGAACTCGTCCGTGGCCTCGCCGATAACCGCGGCGTCCTTTCCCTCCGGCGTCTCCCCGAGCGCCGTGAGCAACTCGTCGGCCTTCTCTGCGACGACGCCTATGATAAGCTTGCCCTCGTTCCCGACCTCCAGGGGGTCTATGCCCAGCATCTCACAGGCCGCCTGCACGCCCTCGCGTACAGGTATGGCCTCCTCCCGTATCCGGAAGCCCACCTTGGACTTCTCGCTCCACTCGTTCAGCGTGTTCGCGAGGCCGCCTCTCGTGGGGTCCTTCATCTTGACCACGCCGCCCACTTGCAGCAGCTTTCCTACCAGGTGGTTCAGGGGCTTCACATCAGAGATGATCTCGGCCTCGAACCTGTAGCCCTCACGTCGCGAGAGCACGGCAAGGCCGTGGTCGCCCACGGTTCCTGAGACGATCACCCTGTCGCCAGCTCGGAGGTTCGAGTCCAGCAGCCAGCGGGCCTGAAGGTCGCGGTGCTTCCGGACTTCCTTGAAGTTCGCATCGAGGTAGGGGCTTCGCCTGCCGATCCCGGAGGTGTTGATGACGCATTCGTCAAGGGCTCCCTTCTCAACCACCTTGGTGTCCCCTGTAATGACGGGCACGCCGGCTTCGCGACACGTCTCGCGCATGCTTCGCAGGATCCTTTCCAGCCTCGTGATGGGTAAGCCCTCCTCGAGGATGAGGCCTGACGCTAGGGCGATGGGCTCGGCTCCCATCACGGCAATGTCGTTTACCGTACCTGATACGGCCAGCCTGCCGATGTCCCCGCCGGGGAAGAAGAGCGGCTTCACCGTGTGTGAGTCGGATTTCAAGACGATCTCATCAATAACCGCGGAGTCGTCGAGCGCTTCGAGGGGGACCTCTGCCTTGCTCCCGCCTAGAGACCTGAGGATGAGGTCTTTGATGAGGCCCTGCATCACGGTGCCGCCCGCACCGTGAGCCATCGTTATCCTGTCCTTCAGATATGGACCCTCTCCCGATCCGCACTTTAGACGGTATTAAGGCCTTCTAGCTCTCGCGGACACGGGGAAGAACCGGCAAACCTTAAGGCTATCCGCGATCACTACCTAAGGAGAGTCTACATCTGGGGACTGTGTTGAGGACGAGATTCCCGACCGTCGCGGGTTCGTTCTATCCCTCGGATCCGAACGGTCTCCGGCGCGAGATCGAGGCGTGCTTCAAGCACAGAATGGGGCCGGGCGAGGTACCGAGGGTAAACGAGGATGGGGCAAGGAGGATCTCGGCGATAGTCTGCCCGCACGCGGGCTACATGTATTCAGGTCCAGTGGCCAGTCATGGCTATGGGGCACTCGCGGAGGATGGAGCCCCGGAGATCTTCATCTTGCTTGGGCCGAACCACACGGGCTTTGGAAGCGGGGTCTCGATCATGCTCGAAGGTAACTGGCGGACCCCGCTCGGCGACGTGCAGATCGACCGGGAGACCGCCGTGGCAGTAGCTGACTGCTGCAGGATCATCGACGCGGATGAGTCGGCTCACCGGCATGAGCATTCCATCGAGGTGCAGCTACCTTTCCTTCAGTACCTCTATGGTTCGGCTAAGATCGTGCCGATCTGCTTCCTGATGCAGGATCTGGAGACGGCGTGGGAAGTAGGGGAGGCCATCGCGAGGACGATCGCAGAGAGGAACGCGGTCATCATAGCTTCCACGGACCTGACGCATTACGAGCCCCATGCCCAAGCTGCGGCTAAGGACAGAAGGGTCATAGATGCCGTCCTGAGCCTGGACGCACCGGGGGTCGCGGACGTCATCGAGAGGCTCGGCGTCTCAATGTGCGGCCCCGGACCGGTTATGGCGGCAATCGCGGCGGCCAGAGTCCTGAGAGCCGACAAGGGAGAGCTCCTCGCCTACGCGACGAGCGGAGACATAACGGGCGACCGCAGTTCGGTCGTCGGGTACGCATCGATCGCCCTGAAGAGGGCCTAGCCTGGAGGTATCCGTTGATGAGCCCGGAAGAGGTCACAGCTTCCGCGCCGGGAAAGGTGATACTAGTCGGCGAGCACTTCGTAGTCCTCGGGAAACCCGCCTTGGTCATGGCGATCGACCGTAGAGCCTACGTGACCGCATCGAGGCTTCCGGGAAAGCAGATAGAGGTTCGGTCAGAGCAGATCGCTGACCTGACCCCGCGCCAGGTAGAACCCATCCTGAGAGCAGCCAGGGTGGCACAGGCGCTTTCGGGCGAGACGCAAGGGCTGCGCATCGTTGTGCGCTCCGAGATTCCTCCGTCGGCAGGGCTGGGCTCCTCGGCGGCCGTAGCTGCGGCGACCGCCGCGGCGGTGGGCAAGCTACTCGGGAGGCCCCTATCTAAGGAGGAGACCTACCACGCGGCACTGGAGGCCGAGAAGTCTGTGCATGGCACGCCCTCCGGGGTGGACCCAGCGGTATCCACCTACGGCGGGATCGTCCTCTTCCAACGCGGAGAGCCCCTCGTCAGGCTTTCAGCCACGGTCGAGATCCCGTTGATCATCGGCAACACGGGTATCGAGAGGACGACGGGCGACCTAGTCGCGAGGGTAAGGGCGCTCAAGGAGAGGTACCCTCAGTTGACCGCCGTTGTCTCCGAGGCAGCAGCCCTTATCGTACAGGGCACCAAGGAGGCGATCGAGAAAGGAGACCTAGATCGCGTAGGCGACTTGCTGAACGTCAACCATGGGCTACTCTCATCCGTTGCGGTCTCCGAGCCTACCTTGGAGAGGCTGGTCTACGCGGCAAGGAAGGCCGGTGCCCTCGGAGCGAAGCTGACAGGAGCAGGGGGCGGCGGCTGCATGATCGCCCTCGCTCAGCCAGAGCGGCTTGACGCCGTGGCGGCGGCGATCGAGGCGTCCGGCGGCGTCCCTCTGCGAACGAGGCTCTCGCAGGAAGGTGTGCTCGTATGACCTCCAAGGCGCCGCTCATCGTCAAGCTTGGTGGAAGCGTCGTGACCAAGAAGTCTCAGCCAATGATAGCTGACCTGGCGGCGATCAGGAGGCTGGCACGGGAGATCAAGGAGGCGATGCTGCCCGGCCTCGTTGTCATCCACGGCGGCGGGAGCTTCGGTCATCCCCTCGCGAGGGAGTATGAGCTCACGCTGGGACTAGTCGAGGAGAGGCAGCTCCTTGGTTTCGCCTCGACCCATCTGGCCATGACTAAGCTGAACACGCTTATCGTCGAAGCTCTCACCGGCCAGGGCCTGCCCGCCGTCTCCGTGAGACCCTCTGCTTTCATCGTGACCGCGGCGGGGAGAGCAGAAGCCGTTGACTTGGAGCCGGTTCGCCGACTGCTGCGGCTCGGGTTTATCCCCGTCCTCTGCGGGGATGTGGTCGCCGATACGCGGCTGGGCTTTACGGTGCTCTCGGGCGACCAGCTCTGTTGTCGGCTCGCCCTGGGCTTGGGCTCGGAGCGGGTCATCCTCGGGGTCGACGTGGACGGCCTCTTCACGGCGGATCCGAAGATCGAGGGAGCCGCTACGATGCTTGAAGCAGCGACAGCTGCCCAGCTTAGGTCGATGTTGGACCGGGCGGGGCTCAGCGAGGCAACGGACGTGACCGGCGGTATGATGGGCAAGATGCGGGAGATGCTTGAGTTTGTGGACAAGGGAGGGCTGGTGCTCGTCGTTAACGCTGCTCGGGACGGTAGATTGAGCAAAGCGTTAAAGGGCGAGGGATTCTACGGCACGGTGATACGTCGTGGTTGATAGGGATGAGTGCGACCCGGCGACGGAAGCTGGAGCAGCTGAGGATATGCCTTGAGAAGGATGTTCAGTCAAGGTCGGTCAAGACAGGCTTTGACGACATCCGGCTTGTGCACAGATGCCTGCTGAACGTAGACCTTGAGGACGTAGACGTTTCCACGCGTTTCCTCGGCAGAAGGTTCGGCGCACCCCTGTTCATCTCAGCGATGACCGGCGGGGTTGAGGAGTCCACCGCAGTCAACGCGAACCTCGCCGAGGCTGCGGAGAAGCTCAGGATAGGCATATGCCTCGGTAGTCAGAGGGCCGCGGTGGAAGACAAGTCCCTGGAGCATACCTACACCGTCGCCAGGGAGAAGGCGCCTTCGGCGTTCATCTCAGCGAACCTGGGCATCTCCGAGATACTGCGGTATCCAGCAGAGACGGTGATGGAGACCGTGGAGACGCTGGATGCAGATGCCTTGACGATCCACCTTAACCCCTTGCAGGAACTCCTCCAACTGGAGGGCAGCAGGGCAAGGAGGGAAGCTACAATGAAGATCTCAGAGGTCGTTTCCTACCTTAAGGTGCCCGTGATAGTGAAGGAAACGGGGGCGGGCATCACGCGGGAGGACGCCACGGCGATCAGAGAGCTAGGGGTAAAGGGGCTGGAGATAGCCGGCGCCGGAGGGACAAGCTGGGCGGCGGTTGAGCACTACAGAAGCCTCGCCGCAGGCGACGAGAGGCGGGCGGCGCTCGCGGAGGCGTTCTGGGACTGGGGGATACCCACCGTGCCCAGCCTCGTGGAGGCCGCCGGGGTGGAGGGGCTGGAGATAGTCGCCTCGGGCGGCGTTCGAAACGGCATCCAGATCGCGAAGGCCCTGGCTCTGGGCGCAACCCTAGGCGGTCTCGCCCACAGAATCCTCAAGGCGGCAGTGGAGGATGCTGCAAGGGTGGTGAATGAGCTTGAGACGATAACCGACGAGCTGAGGCTTGCTATGGCCTTGACTGGCGCCCGGCGCGTCGAGGAGCTAAGAAAGGCGCCGATCATCGTGTCAGGCCTAACCGCGGATTGGATAAAGCAGAGGAACGTTGAGCTCAGGAGGCGGTGAGGAGAGGCTTGGAGACCTTGACCAGCGCGATCACCTACTGGGCGGACAAGACGAACCGTTTCATAACTGAGGCGCTCAGGCTGAGGGAGGACGCCCCTCCCCTCCATGAGTCCGCTGTCCACATCTTCAAAGGCGGCGGCAAGCGGCTTAGGCCGTTCATGGCCTTGAAGGCATGTGAGGCCGTGGGCGGCGAACCTGAGGCAGCTCTGCCGCTGGCGTCCGCCCTGGAGCTCCTTCACAACTTCTCGCTGATCCACGACGACATCATGGACAACAGCGAGAAAAGGCGAGGTCTGCCCGCCGTCCACGTTCTCTGGGGGATTCCGCAGGCCATCGTAACGGGCGACATGATCTTCGCGAAGGTCTTCGCCGTGGCAACAGCCGGACCACACCTGGGGCGACTGCCGTCAGGCACGGTGATCCGGGCCTTGAACCTGCTCTCAGAGGCGGCGGTCGACATCTGCGTTGGACAGACGATGGATATGCAGTTTGAGGCGAGGCTGAACGTGACAGAGGAGGAGTATCTTCGGATGATCGCGAAGAAGACCGCGGCGCTCTTCAGGGCCTCAACGGAGATCGGTGCCCTCTCAGGCGGCGGGACTGAGGCAGAAGTCTGGAAGCTTGCGGAGTTCGGTGAGAAGGCAGGCACCGCCTTTCAGATCGCCGACGACCTGCTGGGTCTCGCAGCGGATGAGAAGGAGTTGGGAAAGCCCGTCGGCAGCGACGTGAGGGAAGGGAAGAAGACGCTGATGATGATACACGGGCTCGCGAACGCGTCGCCTAGCCAGCGGCGAAGCATACTCGCCGCGCTGGGCAACAGGAGGGCCACCTCCACGGAGATCAGCCGCGCAGTCGCGGCGTTAAGAGACCTGGGCTCGTTCCGCTACGCCGGGAAAAAGGCGTCGGAATACGTGGCCGCGGCGAAGAACGCGCTTGAAGGCCTAAGAGACAGCCCAGCGAAGTCCCAGCTTGTACAGGTCGCGGATTTCGTCGCGTCGAGGCGCTTCTAGAAAGAGACTAAGCCCTTCTTCGCGGGAGTTGGGACGGTGTCTGAGAGCATCGACGATCTCCTCATGAAGCATGCGCTGCTAAACGCTGTAAGGCACGGGGGGAAAGCGAGGCCGGGGCCCGTGGTAGGCCAGCTGCTCTCTGAGAGGCCGGATCTGAAAGCTATGGCCGAGGAGCTGACGAGAAGGGCCTCGGTCACCGTCGAGGAGGTTAACAAGCTCACGGTTGAGAAGCAGACCGCCTTAGTCAGGGAGAGATGGCCTGAGCTCCTGGAGGAAAGGCGGGTCGAGGCTCAGGAGAGGGTTCTTCCGCCGCTTCCGAACGCGGCCGGGTACGCGTCGATAGTGACGAGGTACGCTCCTAACCCGGACTTCGTGCTTCACTTCGGACAGGCGAGGGCCATCTACCTCTCGCACGACTACGCCCGCATGTACCATGGCACGTTCATCCTCCGGTTTGAGGACACGGACCCCAGGTTGAAGAAGCCCATGCGCGAGTACTACGACGCGATCCGCGAGGACCTAGAATGGCTCGGCTGCAAGTGGGACGCCGAGTATGTCCAAAGCGAAAGGATGCCCGTCTACTACGAGTACGCCGCAAGGATGCTGGAGGCCGGAACGGCCTACGTCTGCACATGCCAGCCGGGAAGCTTCAAGGAACGAGTACTGGCCTCTCAGGCCTGTCCATGCAGGGACCTATCCGCCCAAGACCAGTTGAGCAGATGGAACCGCATGTTGACGGGCGGCTACGGTGAAAGGGACGCGGTCGTCCGCGTGAAGACTGACCTCCAGCATCCTAACCCCGCGATCAGGGACTGGGTCGCGCTGCGGGTGATCAACACGAGGCGAAGCCCTCACCCGATCATGGGCGAAAGGTACATGGTCTGGCCTACCTATAACTTCGCCGCGGGCCTCGACGATCACCTCATGGGTGTCACGCATATCATCAGGGGCAAGGAGTTCCTTCCCAGCGTCACGCGACAGCTCTACCTGTACAGGCACCTGGGCTGGAAGTACCCTGAGTCGATACACTACGGGAAATGGATGATCCGAGGCATGGGCGTCGTCTCGAAGTCTAAGTTCCTGAAGGGCCTGAGGGAGGGCCTCTTCAAGGACTGGAACGACCCCAGGCTTGCCACGCTCGCAGCTCTAAGGCGCAGGGGCATAATGCCCGAGACGATTCACAGGATGATCCTCGAGGTAGGCACGCGGACGAGCGAGGCAACCTTGAGCTGGGAGAACCTCTACGCCTACAACAAGAAGATCATCGACCCGATCGCCAACCGGTACTTCTTCGTCGCGTCCCCCACGCCCATGACCGTGCAAGGCGTTATAGAAGACCGTGAGGCGCATCCCCTGCTCCATCCGAGCTTCAGGGAACGTGGCCGTAGAGCCCTGAAAGCAAAGGTGAGATCAGGTGCAGCTACGGTTCTTGTCTCGGCAAGTGACGTTCAGAGGTTCAAGGAAGGAGAGCCGATACGCCTGATGGAGCTCTTCAACGTCCAGGTAACGAGCATCTCGCCGACTGAGGTCATCGCTGCCTACCTTAGCGAGAGCCATGTGGAGGCGCGAGAGCTGGGAGCCCATGTCATACACTGGATACCGGGCGACACGGGGATGCCCACCGATGTCTTGATGCCCGACGGCTCCACGGCTACGGGGCTCTCGGAGGACGCCTGCAAGGGACTGAAGCCCGGGGACGTAATCCAGTTCGAGCGTTTTGGCTTCGCGCGCATCGACTCGGTGAATGACCGCCTGACCGCCTGCTTCGCTCACTCCTGAGTGGAAGCGTGGCCTAGACGAGTCCTCTCGAGTGTTGAAGGCAGGCTTACTCCGCCTTCTCGATCCTTATCTCCTCGCCGCTCTTCACCGCCCTGAACGTCTCGGGGTTTTCGAGGACGCGGCCGAAGACGTTGACGGGGCTTGCGGCTCTTACCTCGTCTCCCTCGCTGGCAGGTGTAGGGCCGAAGAAGATGCAGAAGGCGTGTCCCGGCGGCCAGTAGCCCAAGTCGCCTTTCTCAACGACCTCCTCGCCTCTCTCCTCGCTGACCCTGACGGGTATGGAGAAGTATATCTCGTCCCCCCATCTGTTCGCTCTCCCCCTTATGGGCAAGGCTTTCCAGATGGCTTCCGCCGTCTTTGGGTTCCTCTCCTCTGAGAGCTCAGCCGGAACATAGCCTGTGCTCTTCGTCCAGATCCTGAGAGCCCTCGCCAAGCTTCCACCTCATCGTCTTCGTCTTGGCGCTCACGGCCTTAAATCGGTTTGCGAACGCCGATTACCGGCGCTCATTTAGGACGACCTGGATATGCAAAGGATTATATATCGGCGCTGCCTCTCGATGCCTACGAAAGCTTGGGAGGTATGTGAACTCAACTTCGTCAGGGCTCTGAGATGTAGGGAATGCGGGAAGGAGTACCCGCCCACGCTTCGATACGTATGCGAGGAATGCTTCGGCCCCTTAGAAGTGGTGTACGATTACAGTTCGGTGCACCTAGAGCCCAACGCGTTCGCGGAGCGACCTCGAACCATCTGGCGTTACCGCGAGCTCCTGCCGATCGATGAGGCCTCTCAGATCATCGACCTCGGGGTGGGCTACACGCCGCTCAGGAGGGCGACGCGGCTCGGGAGCATCCTGGGCGTCAAAGAGCTCCACGTCAAGGATGACACCGTCAATCCAAGCGGTTCCTTCAAAGATAGGCCTGCGGCCGTGGCGGTCACGAAGGCTCTGGAGTTCAAGGCTGCGGCTGTGGGCTGCGCCTCCACGGGTAACCTCGCAGCCGCGGTTGCGGCGCACGCGGCCAAGGCAGGTCTCCCCTGCTACGTCTTCATACCTGCCGGCACGGAATCTGCGAAGATCGTCCAGGCCTCAAGCTATGGGGCCCGAATAGTCGCTGTTCAGGGGACGTATGACGACGCGAACAGGCTTGCAGCCGAGGCGGCCGAACGCTACGGCTGGGCCTTCGCCAACATCAACATCAGACCCTACTACGTCGAGGGCTCGAAGACCCTAGCCCTTGAGACTTGTGAGCAACTGGGCTGGACAACCCCGGAACGGGCGATCATACCTGTAGGAAGTGGCGCGCTCCTCTGCGCTATCGACAGGGGCTTCCGCGAGCTTGTCAAGATCGGGCTCATCGAGCACGGGAAGGTTAGGATCACTGGCGCTCAAGCAGAGGGCTGCTCACCTGTGGTCTCCGCCTTCAAGAACGACGCTAGGGAGATCCTCCCGGTGGAGAAGCCGGACACGGTGGCAAAGAGCCTCGCCATAGGCGACCCGGGCGACGGACTGCACGCTGCCCAGACGATCCGTCGGACAGGCGGCCTGGCTGAGGCTGTGTCAGACTGGGAGATCGTGGATGCGATAAGGTTACTCGCCAAGACGGAGGGAATCTTCGCCGAGCCCGCGGGCGCGGTGACCATCGCGGCGCTCAGAAAAGGATTGGAGAGCGGCGAGATCTCCCCCGACGAACGGATAGTCTGCTACGTCACCGGCAGTGGGCTGAAGGCGCCTGACTGTCTTCTCTCGTCCCTGCCGCAGCCCGTGGATGTTCAACCGAGGCTTGACGCTCTCGAAGCCGCCCATCTGGAGGTGCAGTAGCTTTGAGCCACGTGAAGGTCCTTCTCCCCACGGTTCTGGCGGACTGGGCGGGCGGACAGCGTGAAGTGCACGTGGACGCATCTACCCTAGAAGAAGCGGTGAGGCGGCTAACTGAGCGGTTCGGAGACGCGTTTACGGGACGACTGCTTGACCCCAGCGGTGCGCCGCGACGGTTCCTGAACTTCTACATCAACGGCAAGAACGCGCGGCTGCTGCAGCAGCTTGAGACACGCCTCAACGACGGCGATGAGGTACATATCCTCCCAGCGGTCAGCGGCGGCTAGGACCCCTCCAAGGACGGTTCGGCGCAGATGAGAGTCAGATTGCAGCTCTCACCGGCCAAAAATGGTCGTTAACGCTAGGAGTAAAGCCTTTATTCACCAATCCCGACAATGAGGAGGCATATGTGGCGGCGGCGACCTGAGGCTAGCCCTGCTATCGAGGCTTCCGTGGCTCCTGAGGCTGGTGACTGCCCGTTGGGCAGCGTCTCCATTAGCTCACTGATGCTGCCCTTGGCGCAAGACGCGAAGACGATCGTGCCCACCAGACTAGAGAGGGCTGTGGATATCGAACTCTTGAAGGGGCATGAGGAGACGAGGCCCGACTACTTGGAGAAGCTGAGCAACGAGATCCGAGCGGACGGCTTCCTGAGAAGGCCGATCGTCGCAGACCTCAGGACCAAGGTCATCCTAGACGGCCACCATAGAGTCAACGCCCTCAGATCGCTCGGATGCTCGAAGATCCCAGTCTACTTCGTCGATTACCTCTCGCCGCTCATCCAAGTTCTTCCATGGAGGCAAGGCGAGAAGGTCACAAAGGGCATGGTCCTCAAGGCCGGGATGAACGGGCCTAAGCTGCCTCCGAAGACCACGAGGCACATGGTGCGAATCGCCAGCTCCCTCTGCCACATAACCGCGATACAGAGAGAGCTGAACATCCCGCTCGACGAACTCAGAGCCCTGCGCCGCGCTGAGAAACGAAGCTAGGCTAACAGGCCTCGTCGCCCAATGAAACGCTACATTGTAAGGATCTTCCCCAAAGCCGCCTCGTTTTCCCCCGCCGCCTTCAGCGGATCGCTCGGGTCAGGGCCGAGCTCCACGTTGAGGAAGCCGTCGTATCCTACGGCTCTCAGCGCAGCCATGACCTCGGGCCAAGGCACATCGCCTCGAAGCAGGCCCGTGAACTCGCGCCTCTTCAGGTCGAAGTCCTTGACGTGAACGCAGGCGATCTCCCGGCCCAGTGCCCTTATCCACTGCTGTGGGAAACCGAGGAAGAGGATGTTCCCGACGTCGAAGTAGGCTTTCACGCTCTCTAGGTTCACCTCGCGAAGGAACTGCACGAACTCGAGGGGACTGTACAGGAACCGGTTCCAGACGTTCTCGACCCCAAGCGTGACGCCCGCATCCCCGGCAACCAAGCCTATCTCCTGAACTGCGGCCTTGGCGAGCGTCCACATCTCCTCGTAATGGACCGTTGGACTGGCGACTGCAGGGACCATCAGCACGACCTTCGCGCCCAGGTCTGAGGCCAGGTCACAGCACTGCTTTCCAAGCCTGATGCCGTGCTTCCTGAGCGTAGGATCTGCGCCCCCCAGGTTGTACTTCCAGAAGAGCCCGCTACAGAGGCTGGGCAGCTCCAAGCCGAAGGACGCCGCCTTGTCAGCGACCTCGGCGCGATCTCCTTTTGACAACCTCTCGGGGCTGAAAGCCTTCTCATCCACGTTCAGTTCCACGCCCTCGAAGCCGAGCCTTACGCTCGCCTCCAGAATCCTGGCCACGTCAAGTGATGGAGGGTAGATCCAAGCATTAACGCCCCTCTTCACGTCTCACCACCGCCCTGGAATACCGCATGGAATGGGCTCCTAGGGATTAAAGCAATCGCCTCAAAGCAGGCAGGTGGACACGGTATCCATCCTGAGGTCTGTCGAGTTCAGAGTTCACCCGGCGGCGGCTCTGCCACCTGAAACCGCAACGGAACCCAGCGGGTCACACTGGTTCCATGACTACCAGGGTAACGGTTGATCTCACGCCTGGGAGCGGCCTGATCTGCTGGAGAACAACCTTGCTCAGCCGACTCATCTCCTGAACCTCGATCCTTGCCAGGATATCATAGGCGCCATAGAGGAGGAAGACCTCCCGGACGTAAGGCAGATTCTCCAGCCGCTTGGCCAGCTCCGTCTCCAAGCCCGCTTCAGCGTTTACCAGAACGATGGCCGTCGGCATCAGCTACGCGGAAAGCCAAAGGCAGTTAAAAGCCTTTCCCGCGAAATCTGTCCTTCCCGCCTACAGCATTGATGGCCTAGGTGCCTACGAAGGTTGCGGCGAGACTCATGGAAGGCAGCTGGCGTCAAGCTGTTCCGTTAGTTCCTCGAGCCGACTGCCTGTTACGCCTTGGGCCTCTGAACTGAGAGGTATCCTAGAGCCCTCAAGCAGATGCTAGGCCTCTGCAGCCGGCGCGCATCATCCTTTTTAGCCACCGTTCGGAGAGGGGAGGGGTCAGCTTGGCACGGGGGCCGGGTTCGGTGGGCGCTTGGCAGGATTACCTGAACTATCTGGACGGAAGCCCCTACTCCGTCCGGACGCAGGTGTTCGACCTTTCCCCGCGCGTGGCGCAGCCAGAGCGCCTTTCCGTTCAGGTCACGAAGCTCAACTACTCGCTCTGGCCCTTTCAGGAGAGGATCCTTCAGCAGATCCAGGGCGATACCCTTGTCCTCGGGCTTCCAACGGGGCTGGGGAAGACGTTCCTCGCCGGCGCCTACCTTCACAAACGGTCTCAGCAGGCTCCGATCCGAGTTCTCTTCCTAGTCCCCTCCGTTCCTCTCGGCGTGCAGCAGACGCTCTTCCTTCGGCAGATGCTGAACATCCGCGAGGCCTTCTTTATCTCAGGTCAGGTGCCGCCCGAGAGGCGGGGTGAGCTGAAGGTCTGGAACTATCCCGTGATCGTCTCCACACCGCAGACCTTCTTCAACGACTTCCTCTCCTCCTTCTCACCGTTCCTACAGGCAAGCCGCCGGAGTGAGAAGCCCATCGAGGCCCTGGCAGGCATCCTCAACGACGCGATGTTCGAGTTCCCCTTCGACCTAGTGTTGGCGGATGAATGCCAGAGGTACGTAGGCGAGACAGACGGCTACTCTGTGCTGCTTGCGGCGAAGGCCTGCGGGGTGGAGATGCTGGCGTTGAGCGCCACGCCTCAGCTCCATGCACCTCATAGGCTTAGGGAGCTGCAGGCCCTTTTCAGTAGCATCCGCGTGTTCTCCTTGGAGGAGCCCGAGATCAAGGAGCGGATGCCGAGAAGGGTGCTCAGGGTTGTCCGGGTCCAGGCGCCCGAGAAGCTTCTCTTAGCCTACGAGCAGCTGGGCCGCGTGGTGGACAGGTACGTGGATAGGGTGAAGTCCCAGTTCGGACCCGATCACCTCTCGACGAACTGCAGGACGCACTATCTCTGCACGTGGCTTAGGGCGCTCCAGGTCCTGAGGATAAGGATGGTCGAGGACGGCGCCAGCAGCGCCGCGAACTACGGCGCTTGGAGGCTGAAGGCCCTGAACGAGCCCATCCCAGAGCTGGGCGGCAGAAGCATTCGCGGGCTCTTCCAAGAGACCCTGAAGGAACAGCTCAACCACAAGATCCAGGCGGCGCTGAGGATACTCGACGAGAAGGTGTACGAGAAGGCGATCGTCTTCATGGAGCCCGTGGAGGCCGCTAAGCAGCTTGGGGAACTGCTTCAGGAACGTCACGGCAGGGGAGAGGTCGCTGTGCTGGTGGGCAAGGGAAACATGAGCATGGAGCAGCAGGCCTCTGCGCTTCTCCAGTTCAGGGGCCCAGCTAGGATCCTGGCCGCAACCCAGGTGGCCGAGGAGGGGCTGGACATCCCGTCGGCGGACATAGAGGTCTGGCTTGACCCACCGAGCAACCCACGGAAGTGGATACAGAGATTCGGCAGGATCCTTCGGCAACCCGGGGGAAAGGAGAAGGCCGAGATCTACGCGCTGGTCTCCGTGAGAACGCATGAGCGCGCGAAGCTCCTCGCGGTTATGAGGCGGACCGAGCAGTTCTACGGCTTCACGCAGGAGCTGATCACGGAGCCCGTAGCTAACGTACGAGCGAAGGCCCAGAGCACCTTGAGCGGGTACATGAAGTGACGGCGCAGGGCGGCATAAGGAGCTTTAAGCACGCGCTACGTGAACGGAGGCGAAGATGAGCGCTGAGCTGGCCGCGAGCCTCCTGAGAAGCCTGACGGCAGAGGAGTTCAGGACGCTCACGGCAATAGAACTCGGTATGGTCAGCCACGAGTTTACGCCCTTTGCGCAGATCGTGAGCTACTCCGGGCTGAACCCCGATGAGGCCACGTACAGGCTTGGCCGTCTTCATCGATTCGGCCTCGTGCATCGGCGCTCCAAGCCCTTCCTCGGCTATGCGCTGAACACCGCCGGGTACGACTGCCTCGCCCTAAACGCCCTAGTGAAGGGAGGCCATCTGGAGGCGTTGGGCAAACCCCTTGGGATCGGGAAGGAATCTGACGTCTACGACGCTCTCAGTCCCACAGGGGAACGCGTTGCGGTGAAGTTCCACAGGATCGGTCGAACAAGCTTCAGGCAGACGAGGAGGCAGCGGGTCTACGTGGCCGGGAGGAGGCATATCTCATGGTTATACGAGAGCAGGCTGGCGGCAGAGAGGGAGTTCAAGGCCCTCCAGCGGCTCTATCCCGTCGGCGTGGCGGTGCCTCGGCCTCTCGCATGGAACCGGCACGTCATCGCCATGGAGATCATCATGGGAGCCGAGCTGGCAGACTACTATGAGCTACCTCAGCCCGCGGCGCTCCTGCAGGAGGTGCTGGAAAACCTCCACACGGCCTACGTAAAAGCCGGGCTGATCCACGCCGACATGAGCGAGTACAACGTGGTGATAAGGCCTGACAGTCGGATCTTCCTGATCGACTGGCCCCAATGCATAGAAGTCAGCCAAGAAGACGCAGGGATGTACGTGAAGAGGGATGTGGAGAACATCCTAGGGTTCTTCCGGAGGAAGTTCAGGATCGCAGCTGACTCGGCCGAGGCGTTGGAGTTCGTGCAGGGATTAAGGAAGGCGTTTCACGCGGAGGCCTCGAAGCGGCTTATGGGGCTCAGCCGCTAGTATAGGGTCAGCTTCCCCTGGGCTAGGTCGTTGCAGAACGCCTGGATACCGGCAAGCTCTCGCTCGACGACTTCCCTGACCTCCCTCTTGATGGGCGCAAGCGAGCTGCCCCGTTCAAGTATCAGCTGCACGGCCGCGATCTTCGGCTCATTGATAGGTCTGCCGATCTGGCTGAGAAGCCAGACATACGCCTCTTCGATGCCGTTCACCTCCTCGAAGATCCGCCCTGCTATCTTGTGCGTCAGGAGATTGTAGATCTTCCCGATATGAGATACGGGGTTCTTCCCCGCCGCCGCCTCAGAGCTGACGGGCCTGTTCAAGGGTATGACTCCATTGACGCGGTTGCCCCTGCCCACCTGCCCGGAGTCAGCGCCATCCGCGGAGGTACCGAGTACCGTCAGGTAGACGCCGTCAATCCCTCGGCCGCGTTCGTCGAGTGTGTTCAGGTGCACCTCGACGTCGTCAAAGTCCGTGTCTGAGTCAAGGAACTGCTCTATCTCTTGGAGTATCTCCTGTTTCCGGCGGAAGTACGCGTCCTCGCTCTCCACGAAGCGGTCGACGAAGGCCATGGAGATCGTCAACTGCAGGTCGTTGCCCACGCGTAGGCTCATCACCTTGATGTCCTCGCCTGACTCCGGAAAGCGCCTCTTGAAGCTAGGAGAGTTAAGGAACCTCTCCGCGGAGAGGACAAGCTTCTCGGTCTTGGTCATGGGCGCGTAGCCGACGGCGGCGGAGGTGTCGTTCGCCCCCAGCACGGCGCCTTTCCTCTGGAAGATGTCCGTCAGAGAAGATGCCCCGGGCTTAAGCTCAACCTGGAACTTGACATGCTCGTCGGGGTCGACGAATCTTAGGTGGTCTCTGAACCAACGCTCAGCCGTCTCGACAGCGATCTCCGAGACGGGGATATGGGCGTCACCGATCTGATAGGTCGCCCTGTCTCCGACAATCAGGGTCATAGGCCTCTTCACCGAGCCGCCGCCGAACCGGTACTCGACCTCCCCAGCCGCAAGCAGAGCCTTGTCGATGTTGTGATGAGCCACGGCGCCGAAGGTTCGGAGATACTCCTGGCTTAAGGCTACGGAGATCGCGTCCATCACGGCGTCGCAGATGTAATCCGGGTGGCCTAGCCCTCTGAGGACCAGCGGCCGCTCCCGCTGATTTTCCTCTCGACTATCTCCACCCTTTGCTCTGCCACAGGCAGGCGGCGGAGTTCCTCGATGGTGAAACTCAAGCTCGACCCCTCCAAAGCCTTTGCTCGCGAGATAGCTATTGGAGAGGGTTGAATGCGGCCGAAGGCTATTTAAGTATTCTCTATCCCGCGGAAGCGGCCTTATGACTGCAGGTTATCAGACGTGGCTTGTCCTCACGTACAGGATGTTGTTGCCTCTGATGAAGATGTTGCCGTAGTTCACGGTAGGGTCGTTGCCCCTGAGCTCCTCGGCCTCGCTTAGGATCATGTTCATGTAGCTGTCGCACATCACGACCTTGCCTATGTACTCGTAGTCGTTCTTCAGCTTCACGCGCACCCTGCTGTTCCTGCAACGCGTGAGGACGTTGATGGGCTTCTTGCTCGGTTCCATTCACGCGCCACTACTCCGTTCTGGGCAGGAGGCGATAAAAGCCTTTGCTCACTTCAGGCGAAACGCGCACGGAGCCCTGCCGGCGCCGTGGAACCCAACCAACGAGACGCCGGGCGGATCAGCACTGCTAGACAGGCGATCGTTGTGGGCGGATGCCGTGGTGGTCAACGACCCCAGTGTAACCCGGGGCGAACTCTGGGAGATGCTCCCTGTCCTTTGCCGCGGTTGTGGAGGCGAGTCAACTGGCCGGGGCGGCTGCGCCTAGGGCGTCAGCTAGGTACAGCTGAAATCTTCCCAGCTTGCCGCCGTAGTTCGCTGAGGTGATCATCCTCACGCCGGGTGAGGTTATGGAGGCGCGTATGCCCGAGGCGAGCGCTTCCTTGATCCGCTCGATCGAGAGGCCGTTTATCACTATCTCGTAGACGCTTCCCACCTGAGGCGGGACCTGTGATCCCTCGGCCTTCTCCCGGAGCGTCGGGCAGAAGAGCTGGTTCGTCGAGGCAGGTAGCTTCCCCTTTGTGGAACCTACCTTCGAGCCTGAGCGACAGATCCCGCCTGGGAACGGGGTAACCACCTCGGGCACTTGGCTGATCGCGTCTATCGCCCTTTCAGCGGCCGCAAGGCCTGAGCTTGAGTCTTGGGCCAGTATCAGGAACATGCCGCCCGCTATGGCTCGCTTCACGCCGAAGCCCTCTTCGACGAGGAACTCGCCCTCCATCACGGGTATACGCCATATCTTCCGCGCTCCCAGGCTCTCCTGCGCCTGAAAGCCGTCTCCGAAGGCGGAAAGACTCTTGCCTACTTTGGCCCTCCGCCTCGCATCAGGGAGAGCGTCGAAGGCCGCCGTCGTGGGGCACGTCAGCACGCACTGGCTCAGCCTAGCCAGCAGCTGGGCCTTGAGCAGAATCCTGTCCGTGTGATAGATCTGAACCAGCACCCCAGGGCGTCCGTCGGGTGTCTCCCGGGGCGGGACGGTTGCCTCTATCCCGGCTTCAGCCGGGGAGCCAATGATAGAGGTGGCAAACCCCGTCACCGTGGCTCCCACCCTTCGCGCCCACTTCTCATTCACTGCAGTGATAAAGATGCGGCTGACCCACATGGGGAACATCTCCGTGAAAGTGTTGACGAGAATGGGCTTCTCGCCTAGCGACAACTCTTTTCCCGGCTGCACGATGACGAAGCTCTGCTCGCTCTTCTCCATGGCAGACTCACATAGACGCATTAGGTAGGGGATTAAAGCTTTGCCAACGGGCGCGTACCCGCAGAGGCCTCAGGCTGGGTCGGAGGCGCCGCCTGCCGCATGGTGGATCCGAAAACGTTAAAGGCTGAGGGCTTCGCCAAGCCGTCGATCCAAGCATGTCCGCGATCAAGGTGGGCTTCGCTAAGATAGGCAACATAGGCTCAGCTCCGCTCCTGGAGTTTCTCCTAGATGAGCGAGCGGATAGGGAGGACATAGAGGTCACGGTCGTCTCGTCCGGGGCTAAGATGAGCCCTGCTGACGCGGAGAGGGTTGCTCAGCTCATAGTCGGATGGGCTCCGAGCTTCGTCGTGACCACAAGCCCGAACGCCTCTCTTCCGGGCCCTGCGCGTCTGAGGGAGATGCTCGTTAAGGCGGGCATCCCTGTTGTGGTCGTCTCAGATGCCCCGGCGCGGAAGATCACGAAGGAGCTGGAGGACGCAGGCTTCGGGTACGTCATCGTCTTGGCGGATGCCATGATAGGAGCGAGGCGCGAGTTCCTAGACCCCGTCGAGATGAGCCTCTTCAACGCGGACCTCTTCAAGGTGCTCGCGACGACGGGTGTCTTCAACGTCCTCCAGGTTGAGCTTGACAAACTCGTAGACGCGTTCAAGAGGGGAGAGAAGCCGGCACTCCCAAGGTTCGTCGTTGACAAGGAGTCCTCCGTGGCCGCGGCTCAGTTCACCAACCCCTACGCGAAGGTGAAGGCAATGGCCGCGTACGAGACCGCGCGGCGTGTGGCAGACCTTACCACGGAGGGATGCTTCGTCGTCAAGGAATGGGAGAGGTACACGTCCATCGTCGCCTCAGCCCATGAGATGATGAGAGCCGCCGCAAGGCTGGCGGACGAGGCGAGGGAACTTGAGAAAGCAGGTGATACCGTATACCGCGCGCCCCATCACCGGGACGGCGCCATGCTCCAAAAGCGGAAACTGATCGAGAAGCCGCAGAGAAGCCCTTAGGGACGAGAAAGAAGGTGAGGCCTGCCCAAGAGCGGCACTCCGACGCCGGGGACTCTATGGGTCCGGCGCGTTGTGTACGCTCTAGAGACTGGTCTTCAAAGAGGAGGATGAGGCAGAGGTATGATGCATCGGCCGACGCGTATGATGCGGCCTACGAACTGGAGCAGTCGGCAAAGCACGAGGCTGCTCTGAAGTTCGCTTCTCCTGGGAACGGAGAGGTTGCGCTTGACATCGGATGCGGCCCGGGAAGACTCCTTGAGATCCTCGCCGCCCAGGTTGGTCTCGCGGTTGGGGTAGACCTTTCAGCCCGGGTGTTGGGGCTAGCAGCTCAGAGGGTTCATGCGAGGCCTAACGTTGCGCTTGTCTGCTGCGACGGCGAGTACCTGCCATTCATGCCCGGCGTTTTCCAGACGGTCTTCGCTATCACTGTGCTCCAGAACCTGCCCTCGCCTCAACGCTGCCTGGGAGAGGCCCTTAGGGTCATGTCCCCGGGCGGGAGGCTAGTCGCCAGCTTCTTAAGGAAGAGCTTTCGGGCGCGTGAGGCGCAAGAGCTCCTAGCCGCCGTAGGGCTTCGCCTCCAAACCCTTGACGATAACCCAGACCTGAAGGATGTCCTCGCCCTTTGTAGGCCTCCCGTCGGAGAGTAGCCGCGCGGCTTTAGGTAGACGCTTAACGGAGACTGGAGGCTCCCAGGCCTTGCTCGCGGAGTCTTCGCTCTGGCCCGTATCTCCTGGGGTGCGTGTAGTGTCAGTGGTGGGGATGGTTATGCTGCCAAGCCGGTGGGACCCAGGCGGATTGAAGGTTGGCAATCGCCTTGTCCAGATGCTGCTGCCCATCCCTTAAGGTCCAGAGGAAATGGCCTGGGAAGAGGGCTTCCACACCAAGCCCCGCTAGCTTGCCGATGCTCCTTCTGTACTCGTCGAGGCTCGAGCCCGGCCAGTTCCCCAGGCCTATGGTGCCGCCGTGGAAGACTACGTCCGAGGAGAAGAGCGCCCTAAAGCCCCCGGCCTCGAGCAGGTAGCAGGCCGAGCCGCGAGAGTGGCCTGGAACCTGAATGACGGTCACCTCAGACGCTCCTATCCTGAGATGCTCTCCATCCTGGACGCTTCGGTCAACCTCGCAGTGCTGGAAGACGTAATCCTCCGGGTAGATCCCACTCCTCTTGGCTATGTCCAGGCCCAGCTCCTCGTTGGTGCCCCTCTCGAGAACCTTGTCCTCAGAGGCTGGAGCGATGACCTTGCAGCCAGTTTCAGCTCTGATCCGCCAGGCTCCACCTGCATGGTCGGCGTGGCAATGGGTGATGAGTAGCCACCTCACATCCTTGGGATCGAAGCGCTCTCGGCGGATGTTGGTAAGGATCTCCTCGGTCTCGAGGCCCACGCCCGCGTCGATGAGGGCTAACTCACCTCTTGCCTCGACCAAGTAGACGTGGCAGTCCATAGGGTTCGAGAGCCTTATCTGGCCGCTTCCAACCATGAAGACGCCCTTGGCGATCCTCATAGACCCTCCAAGCCGCGTAGTGGCCCCGATGCTATAGAGCCTTTCTCTGGGCGTCCAAGACTTAAGTGACCTCATGAGCATACCTATCGCCGAGGAACAGGCATGGCGCAGGTACTGGCTGTTCTATGCTCCGGCCGAAGGAAGGGCTTCACAGCTAGGCTCTTGCTTGGGGCCGTTGAGGGCATCAAGAGCGTCAAGGGCGTGGAGGCCGAGGTCGTACGCAACCTTGACTACCGTTATGGCCCCTGCATAAGCTGCTTCAACTGCATAAGGTCTCCTGAGAACGCCTGCACGCTGAACGACGACTTTGGGCGGAGCGGCAGGGGGCCCCTCTTCGAGAAGGTCAAGGGCGCCAACGCCCTCCTTCTGGCAGATCCCGTCCACATGTGGGGCGAGAGTTCCGGTGCCCATCTCTTCATGGAGAGGCTGTACCCTTTCCTCTGGACGGATCACCTGAACGGCGTGCCCTTCGCCTCCATATCCTGCGCGAGCAACCAGGGAATGCAGAGGCTCGCCCGTCAGAACCTCTGCAAGTTCGCCTTCACCTACGGAATGCGCTACGTAGGCGGCCTTGCGGTACACGTGGCGAGCTTCGACCAAGGGCTGGAAGGGGCAAGGCTCCTAGGAGCTAGGTTGGCGGAGGCCGCCCTTCTCGACGAGAAGGACGGAAGGCGAAGGATGGAAGATCAGGAGAGGTGGCTCTACTACATGGACAAGCCCTGGAACTGCTTAGAGCCCTACTTCGAAAACCTGACGGAGGCGACCTTCAGAGCCGATGAGTCTCTCATAAGGCGCTGGATCGCCAAAGGAGGCTTCAGGCGGGAAGGAGTCGCCGAGGCCCTCGCGGAAGCGGACAAGGAGCTTTCAGAAGCCATCAGGTACAGGAACCTCATGGACTACGAGAAAGCCTGCAGGCACCTCGTTCTCTCCAGCGCCTTCTGGACCAAGGCAACATGGAGGGAGCTC
>Ga0315307_1000015_pt1 | contig 70101 bp, 62 predicted proteins | sample TDP2_MG_FD_203079 | JGI IMG/M metagenome (GOLD analysis project Ga0315307, IMG submission 203079) | Freshwater sediment microbial communities from Lake Towuti, South Sulawesi, Indonesia - TDP2 | ecosystem: Environmental > Aquatic > Freshwater > Lake > Sediment | place: Indonesia: South Sulawesi...
TGTCGGCGACGAACCTCGCGGCGAATCTGGCTCAATCGTTGCTGTTTCTATCCGTACATGGGCACCACTTGGCGTCGGGCATGTCGCTACTCCTAGGCCCCGTCTTCGTCCTCGGGCTTCTGAACGGCTTCCTCTTCCTGAAGACGAGAAGCATCTACGGATGCGTCATCTCTCACTCAGGGCTTAACAGCATCGCCCTCTTGCTCCATTGGGCCCTGGCCTGAAGCGGTCAGCCTCCTCAACTCGCTCATCGCCCTCTCCATTATCTCCAGCATCCTTGGCAGAGAAGACGCGAGTTCCGTAAGCCTTCTGGCCAGCCTCTCGGCGCGTTCCATATCCTCTGGCGTTTATCTTATATGAGCATCAACCGCATATCCGAAGAACGCTCAGGTCTGAAAGGTGCAAAGGATGTTCGGCTACGCTGGGCGAATCCTACGCGTCAACCTGACCGAGGCCGACCTCAAGTACGAGCCGCTGCCCGAGCGCTTAACTGAGGGCTTCATAGGTGGCGCAGGCTTCGCCACCAGCATCCTGTATGACGAGGTGGCACCTGAGGTCCCCGCGTTCAGCCCCGGGAACAAGGTGGTCTTCGCCATCGGCCCCCTGACCGGCACGCTCATCCCGGGCACCAGCCGTTACGTCGTGGCCTCGAAGTCGCCTCTCACGGGGTTACTGGGCGAGGCGGACGCCGGAGGCTTCTGGCCCGCGGAGCTGAAGTTCGCGGGCTTCGACGCTATCGTGGTGGAGGGCGCCTCAGATAAGCCCGTCCTGCTCTGGGTTCACGACGGCGAGGCCGAGTTCCGGGACGCAAAGAGGCTTTGGGGCCGGGACACCTACGAGACGGAGGCCGCGGTCAAAGCTGAGCTAGGCCCGAAGGTCAAGGTCCTAGCGATCGGCCAGGCGGGCGAGCGCCTCGTCAAGTCTGCCTGCGTCATGAACGACCTAGGCCACGCCGCAGGCCGATGCGGCCTAGGAGCCGCCTTGGGCTGGAAGAGGCTCAAGGCGATCGCGGTTCAGGGCTCCGCGAAGCCCGAGGTGGCCGACGCGGCGAAGGTGAAGGAGATCAGGGCCAGGATGATGGCTGCCAGGGATAAGGTGGGCATCCTCCGCGAGGAGGTCTTCTATCCGCTCGGCGAGTACGGCACGGGGCCGCACATGGAAACTCATCTCTACGTCCGGAACCTGCCCCTGAGGAACTGGGCAGGGAACGACTGGCCCGTGGAATCCATAAGGGCGATCTCGGCGGAGACGATCCGGGCCACGGTCAGAACGCGAATGAGAACCTGCTACGACTGCCCCATCCACTGCGACAAGGTCGTGAAGGTCCCCGCGGGCCGCTTCGCCGTGGCGGAGGGCGCCGGCCCTGAGTACGAGACGCTTGCCGCCTACGGCTCCCTGCTCCTGAACGATAACCTAGAGTCGATCTGCAAGGCGAACGACCTCTGCAACCGATATGGGCTCGACACGATCGAGGCCGGCACCACCATAGCCCTAGCCATGGAGTGCTACGAGCGAGGCCTCCTCACAGACCGGGAGACAGACGGCTTGACGCTTGAATGGGGCAACCCCGACGCCATAGTAGCGCTCACAGCGAAGATGGCGTTCCGAGACGGGCTCGGCGAGATCCTCGCGGAGGGCGTCCTTGGCGCAGCTCAGAGGATCAGCCGAGGCGCGGAAGCCTACGCGATGCACGTGAAGGGCTCCTCGATCTGCGAGCACGACCCGCGGGTCAACCCTCCGCTCGCGTTGAAGTACGCCACGCTGCCCATGGGCGCCTATCACGGCAAGGGCTGCCCGGATGTTCCGCCCCGCTCCACGGCGGACGAGGTCATTGAGCGCCAGAACGCCTCGGAGGTCGCGGACAGCCTCACGATCTGCGGCTCCGTCCTAACGATGGGCGTCGACGTCCCGGATTTCCTTCCCGCGGTGCTCAGGGCCGTGACGGGGCTGGAGTTCACCTCCGAAGCCCTCCAGACGGTCGGGGAACGCATATTCAACATGAAGCGCGCCTACGCGGCGAAGCTGGGCATCTCGCGGAAGGACGATGTTCTCCCCAGCCGCTTCACGGAGGTCCCCAGGGTACGCGAGGAGGCGAGGCTCTCCGTCAACCTGGAGCCCGCCCTGACAGAGTATTACAGCCTCCGCGGCTGGGGACCGGACGGCGTACCCTCAAGGGAGAAGCTGAAACAGCTGGGAATCCGGCCTTTAGGCCTCAAGGGCTAAGCCAAAACGGGGAACCAGGGTGCTCCACGCCTGCACAGTCCTCAGGTTGCTGACCCAGCGCCCGCCCTCAGTCCCCTCGGCTTCTTCCTTTGCGCACAAGCTGATGCCAGGCGATGATCACCGCGGTATTGGCCCTCTTGTCCCCCGGGAGACGAGACAAAGCCTAAATCTGTCCATCTTCTGACTACAATGTGATCAAGGGATGGAGATAAGCAGGCTTAGGTGCTTCATCCCGATCGGGGGTCAGGGCAAGAGGCTGAGGCCCCTGACGCATGACGTGTCCAAGCCCTGCGTCAGGTTTCTCAACCGGGCGTTGATCGAGTTCTCCATGGCGACGTTGGCCGAGCAGGGCGTACGGAACTTCATCTTCGGCGAGCTGGGCTGCACCAATTACTCTAACCTCATCGATCAGTATGGGGAAGGCGTGGGTTTCTCAGCGAAGTACGGGATCACCCCGCGTGTGCACATCAAGCATCAACCCAACCTGGACGACCTGGGGAGCGCCGACTCCTACAGGCTTAACATGGAGTACTACGACGTGCGTGACCCCGTCCTCGTCGTGCAGGGCGATAATCTCTTCGACCTAGACCTGAGGGACTTCGTCAGGAAACACGAGGAGAAGGGGGCCCTGATGACCATCGCGCTGACAAGGGTGGAGAAAGTGGAGGAATACGGTATCGCTGAGCTGGATGATGACATGAGGATCAGGAGGTTCATCGAGAAGCCCACGGCGGAGAAGGCGCCAAGCCACTTCGCCAACGCCGGCATCTACCTCCTTCCACCGGAGATCAAGCAGATCGTCGAGGGGAAGGAGGTGAGGAAGATCATGGAAGACCGGAGGAGGCTGGACTTCGGCTACGACCTCATCCCCTACCTGGTGGATAAAGGCTACCCGGTCTACGGCTACGAGCTGAAGGTATGGTACGATGTAGGAAGCCCGGAGAGGTACCTGAGGGCCATGTGCGACATCCTCCACGGAAAGCTGAACATAAGGGTCGCGGAGGAAAGGATCATACCCGGCAGAAACGTCTGGGTTCAGGGATACAGCGAGGACTCCGTCAAGAGGCGCGAGGAGATCGTCCGGAAGCATAAGGAGAACCGGCTGGCGATCGAGGGCGCCGCCCTCATCGGCAGACACACCCGGATAGGAGACTACTCCCAGATCTCGGACTCGAGCATCGACAACTTCTGCATACTCGGCGAGCACGTGAACGTCGAGCGATCCGCGATCATGGACGCCGCGAAGATCGGCGACTACGCCGACATATCCGACAGCATCATCGGCCGGAAGGCGATCATAGAATCCAGCCACGCCAACCCCACGTGCATCGAGTCCACCTCAGTGATCGGAAACGCCGCCCGGATCGGCGGCGGCTGCAAGCTCATAGGCACGAGGGTCAACCCGGGCCTAACCGTTCCGCCGGGCATGACTTATCATGACAAGTTCCTAGAAGACTACAGGGACATCGTTCAACTAGCCGACAGGTAGGGCCTCGCTCAGCACGGCTTGCCGTCTCGCCCGCAATGCTGGGTTTGACGCTAGGGGATACGCCCATCAGGCCTCACAGCCAGCCCTCGGCGTGGGATGCAAACCTTTACATGCGGCTTCAAGCCGTTCTGGGAAGGCCCAGGTGACGTTTCAGGGATGGAGACGGTCGCGGTCACGAAGGATGCGAGCCCCGAGGCGCTCGTGGCGCAGGCTCTCTCGCTGATAGGCTTGAGAGACCGCGTTAAGCCCGGCTTCAAGGTGGTCATCAAGCCCAACCTTGTCAGGATCCCTTATGATTCGCCTTACGCTAAGGAGCCGGGAGCCTACGAGACCTGTCCGCCCGAGGGTGACATCGTCCACAGGGAGATGATCGCGGCGACCCTGAGGGCTTTCCAAGCCCTGGGCGTAAGGGATCTCAGGATCGCGGAGGCCTCCGGCGGCGTACAGACGCCCTTGGTCTACAAGGCGCTCGACCTCTACGGCTTGGCTGATGAGCTGGGCGTAGGGATCGTGGACCTGAACTACGAGGACTCGGACAAGGTCTCCGTGCCCAGCGCGTGGCATGTGGATTCCATCTGGGTTCCTCGCCTGCTGAGGAGAGCGAATTTCCTCGTGAACCTCGCGGTGCTCAAGCCCTGGTCGCTCAGCCTGAAGAACTGGGGAATAGGCATCCTGCCCGGCAAGTACTACGGCTGGAACAAGGCCGCGGATCAGACCCATGGAGGCCGCTTGAGGGGGATCGATGAGCCCCTGCCCATGCACAGCCAGGCTCCGGTTAAGGAGACGATCGACGGACAGGAGGTTGCCGCAAACAAGGTTATCGTCGATGTCTGCGCCACGCAGAGATGCGACCTAGCCATCATAGACGGCCTCGCATATCTGAGGCATGGAACCTTCAAGGGCGGCCGCAAGACCACGCTGGAGCATCCGAACCTGGTCATAGCCGGCTACAACATGGTCGCCGTGGACGCTATCTGCCTCACGCTGATGGGCATCGAGCCCAGTAGGCTTCTCCACGTGAGATGGGCGGCGGAACGCGGCCTCGGCCCCAGTGACCTCAAGCAGATCGAGGTGAGAGGCGTACCGCTAGAAAGGGCGTCGCTGGTCGGGGGCTAGGAACGAATCCCTCTTCCCGGGTGTCGCCTAGTCTCTCGCCGTTCTGAGAGGAAGACTGCGATGAGCGGGCGTTTCTACTTCTGGGCGCCGGCCTTCCACTTCGCCAGGCTGAAGCTTGGGTCTCGAAACATGGCCTGATGCTTGGCTTCGCGCTTGATCAGTTCTGTTGCATACTCCAAGACTATGGCGAGTTTATCTGCTGTAAACTTGCAGGCGCCGCATTGATCCATATGGATGATGTCGCCTGGCTGGACGGTCATTCCGGCCACCTTGACCGGTACGTTCACGGCTCTCAGCTGTAATGGCCCATGGCCGGAGGTGAGCCCTGTAGCCAAGTACTGCATTTTCATGGGCTGTATCTCGACGTGGTCCCTCATCGGGCCGTCTGTGACGACTCCGACCACGCCGAAGGCCTTGAACTGGGCGGTCATGTTCCCGCCGAAGAGCCCGGAGAGCCGTTCCAGCCCCGGCGTGTAGGTCTGCTTCGCGACGAGGACCACGGGCTTAGGCGTCTGGTCCAAGTGCTCGGGGAGAGCCCAGCGGCCCAACTGCGCGTACTCCGGCCTCGCGTCCGAGTACCAGGCGGTGGCCGCGTAGCCGCAGACGGGGCCTAGCTCCGGGTACATGCATCGAAGCGAGGTGTCCGTGTAGTATTCACCCCACCAGGCATCGTAAAGCCTCAGGCAGATATCGCTCTCAGGATACGTCGCGACCACGTTACAGATCGTCGCCGTGTCGAACCGCCGAAGCTCCTGCATGACCTCCGCATCCGTGAGTCTGGACACCTTCACACCTTCTAGATGCCGGTTCTGGACGGCTCTTCGGCTTGACACTTAAATCTTGAGCAGCCTCAACGCTCTCGTAAGGTGGCATGCTTGAGGATCATGGAGGTTAATGCCGTCAGCCTGAGGAGATACTTCATCCCCTCGCACTGGGGCCGGCTACTCGTTCGCGTGAAGACGGATGAGGGCTTCGTCGGCTATGGGGAGAGCGGCGAAGACTCTAGGTGGGGCTTGGGCGTGGCGCTCATCAGGAACTGGGCGGAGCAGCACGTGATCGGCTCAGACCCGATGGAGACTCGGAAGATCCTCAGCCGGATATGGCTTTCGATGAAGCACTTCGGCCGAAGCGGCATCACGATGGGCAGCCTGAGCGCCCTGGACTTCGCGCTGCTCGACCTGAAGGGCAAGGTTCTGAACGTGCCCGTGTACGAGCTGATAGGCGGAAAGTACTGCGATAGGATCAGGCTTTACTGCGACACGGGAAGACCCGCGTCCGAGGACCCGGAGAGCCACGTGCCCGTTGTCCGCGAAGCCCTCCGAAAGGGCTTCGACGCCCTGAAGTTTGACTTGGACAGAGGCTTCGCGGGGCGGGAGCCCTTCAACCAGGAGTTGCGGAACGACGACCTGAAGTGGATGAGGGCCGTCACGGAAGCGGTTAGGAGCGCCGTCGGCGACGACGTGGAGCTTATGGTGGACCTCCACGGCAGCTATAACACCGTCTCCGCGGTGAAGATCGCGAGGGCCTTGGAGCCCTACAACCTCACGTGGCTGGAGGAGCCTGTGCCCGCGGAGAACGTGGACGCGATGCGGGAGGTGAAGCAGTCTACGTCCACGCCCATATGCGCAGGCGAGAACCTCTACTCGACGTGGGGCTTCAAGGACCTCCTTGAGAAGCAGGCCGTGAGCATCCTAGAGCCGGACGTGAACAAGTGCGGCGGCATCCTTGAGGCCCAGAGGATCGCGGCTATGGCTGATCTCCAGTATATTCCCGTGGCGCCCCATAACACGTCCACGCCCGTGGGAACGCTGGCCGCATGTCATCTCTGTGCCTCGATACCGAACTTCCTCAGCCTCGAATGGCATGGTTCCCATCCGCAGCCGGAGGACCCAAGGTACATGGAATGGCAAGACCTCATCGAATGGGACGGCCCCCTCATAAGCGACGGGCACATAACGCTCCCGGAGAAGCCCGGCTTAGGCTTTGAGCTGAACGAGAAAGCCTGCCTAGAGGCGAGCTCAGAGGCCGAGGCCCTCTTCAGATGAACCGATGCGAGTAAGCAGCGAGGTTCACGTAGATCGAGTACAGGCAGTTTCAGGTCTTCTCTAAGGTGGTCGAGCTGAAAGGCTAGGCGCCCGGCGTGGACGCCGCAGAAGCACGCGCTGCTGTAGCCCTGCGTCAGAGAGACTTGCTACGTGGTCTTCAGCTCTTAAGCCCGCGGGACTCGTCTAGTCTAGCCGTAAGCCCTGTAGGCGAGCGTCATGCCGGCCGATGAGGACAAGCTTGCTAGGAGGCTTCAGGCCTACCTAGACTCGGCTAGACTAGACGGCCTATCCGGCCTCGGCCATGTCAGGGTTAAGAGCCTCAGACTCCATGAGAAGCAGGGGCTAAGCAACAGAACCTATCTTCTACGGGTTGAGGCTCAAGACGGTTCCCCTGGGGACTACGTACTCAGGCTCTGCTCCGCGGGTGGGAGGAAGGCCTCTGCGGAACTCCGGGTCTTGAGGCTCCTGCATAGCAGAGGTCTGCCCGTTCCCAGGGTCTACCTAAGCGAGGAGCGTGGAAAACCCCTGGCTAAGCCCTTCATGATAATGGAGAAGATAGAGCCCAGCCCCGTCGAAGACATGCGTTTGGTCATAGATGCCGCAGCTAGGTCTCTCGTGGAGATACACAGTCTGGACCGAGCGGAGCTCATAGGGGTTCTCGAAAGCGGAGAAGACTACCCCTCGCGGGAGCTGAAGGGCATCAAAGCCCTGGCGGCCATATCAGCGTTCCTGACGCTTAAGCCCCCTACGGTCTTTCGGAGATACCGGAGATACGCGGCCGAGCTTCAGAAAAGGGGTGTGGAAGGTAGGCTGAGGCTTATCCACGGAGACTGCGGGCTGGACAACATCATCTACAGCGGTGGCAGAGCCTACATGATCGACTGGGAGAGCGTAGACATCGGCGAGCCCACGTTCGACGTCGCCTACGCCTACAACCTCCTGGACTTCGAGGACAAACGCGCCGGCAGACGCGGGTCTAGGCTTGCAGACACGTTCCTAGACGCCTACACCAGACATGGGGGAACCATAAGAGACCTGGAGTTCTACAGGAAGCTGGCGGCGCTCAAACTCCTAGTCCTAACGGATCTTCTAACGTCACCAGGCTTGATCGCGATCTTAACCGAGGGATCCAGAAGGCTTAGAAGGAACATGGAGGCCAGACTGCTCGTGAAGGAGTTCAGAGCCTACCTGGCAAGTCTCCTAACAGAAACCGCGTAGAAGACAAGCCCCCCTCGGTCACGTCGTCCAGCGGTATTCTCCGTACTTTCAGAAGGCCCTGCGCATAGCCTCGATGTTCTCAGGCAGCGTGTCGATGTTGGCTTCGCCTCCTCCGATGAACTCCACCACCTTCTTCGCGTAGCCGTCCACCTCAGCTGTCCAATGCTCTTGCCTTCTCTGCTGATCGATAAGGGTGCACGCATAAGCCTTCAGTCCCGATCTGATGAGTCTTCCCGTTGATAGCCCCTGGTTGGGATGGAGCGGTCCTCGGATAGATGAGAGGACTCATTCGCCGTCGCTTCTCTTTCTCAGGTAGGCCGCAGTCAGCTTTTTAAGTATGAAAGTAAGGCAATCTTACATGTGGTGCTTATGGCTGAGCCTGAGGTGACCACCGTCAGCGCTAAGGGTCAGGTCGTCATACCTCAAGCTTTACGCGAGAAGCTCAAGCTGAAGCCGAAGACTAGGCTTCTGGTTTACGGTGAGGACGATACTATAATCATGAGGAGGCTTCACCTCCCAGACCTGAGAGAAGAGTGGGAGAGGATAAGACAGATCATCGAGGAGAGAAACAGGAAGCACGGTCCTCTGACTGAAGAGGATGTCAAGAGGGAAGTAGAGGCTTACAAGAAAGAGAGAGCAAAGCGATGACCTTTGCCCAAAGCAGTCTTCGACACCAACGTACTAGTCTCGGGAATAGTTCATGCTGGAAGATCAAAGCAGCTAATCCAGGCAGTCTTAGATGGGAAAGTGACTCTTGTTTTATCGATGCCAATGGTTCAAGAGTTTAGAAAAGTGATCGCCCGGGAGAAATTCAAGCTCTCCAAGGATCAGCAGAACACCCTGACAAACTTCATCCTCAGAGCGGGTAATGTCGTGAAGGTGAAGAGCAGATTCAGAGTTATAGAGGAAGACCGAAGCGATGACGTAGTCCTGAGGACGGCATACGACGGAAAAGCGGAGTACGTAGTCTCCGGAGACGAGCACCTGCTCTCCCTAAAGGAGTTCAAAGGAATAAGGATCGTGACCGTAGCTCAAATGCTGGAGTTGTTGGAGCAAAGGCATTACGACTGATCAGGATACGCGTATAAAGGAATAGGCCGTCGCACAAGGTGAGCTAACCGAAGTAATACTGTCGACCAGGCTTAGTCGACGCCAGGGGTCGCGTTCCCCACCGATATTCCCCGTACTTCCTGAAGGCTCGGTACATGGCTTCGACGTTCTCCAGCGGCGTGTCTATGCTGACTTCGCCGCGTCCGATGAGGCCGCCGTCGTTTCCTAAGCCGAACAGCTCTATGACGCGCTTCACGTAGTTGTCCACCTCAGCAGGCGTGCCCCTAGGCAGGACGTACTGCCTATCCACGTCACTGGAGATACAGAGCCGCCCCCTCACCACGTCGGCTAGTTGCTCTAATCGGTGGCAGGAGAACTGCGGGTTCAGGACGTTGACGCCTACCTCGTACAGGTCGGGGATGATTTCGAGGATGTGGCCGTCGCTGTGGAAGTAGACGTAGGCTCCGCTCTCGCGGGCGAGCTGGAAGATCCGCCTGTACCGCGGCTTGAAGAACTCCCGCCAGAAGCCGGGCTGGACCATAAGCCGCTGCTGCGTGCCCCAGTCGTCCGCGAACGAGATCATGTCAGGCTTCGCCTCAAGCGTTCGCTCGAGGCTCTGGAGCCCATACTCGACCAGCATGTCCGCGAACTCGTAGAGCTGCTTAGGCCGCGTCACGAAGTCCCCGAGGAGGTTGCGGAAGCCCCTCAGCCACTGCATCCGCTCGTAGAGGTTGCCTGGGTCAAAGCCCGCGCTGACGAAGTAGCCCCGCGACCGGAGGTCCTCCGCCCAACGCTTCATCTTCTCCACGTTCTCGCGGCTGGGCAGGGGCGGCGGCCTGTAATCCGCGAGGTCAGCCCAGTCCTTGATGGGGTAATCGTAGACCTGGCCGTGGATGCCGTCCACCTCGGATCTCCACACGGTGCCCCATGCGTCCTTGTGAACGCCCCTCCGGTAGTCGGGAGCCAATGCCTCAGGCTCGGGGACGGCGAACTCAGAGGGGCCGAACTCATGCGGATAACGCCTGAAGAGCTCGATGAGGGGCTCCCGCCACTTGAGCAGCGCGCCGGGAAGAGCCGAGTGCAAAAGGGGACAGCGATCAGGCCCCTGCAGCTCCACCGCGGCCTTGACCCGTTCACGGTTATCCATGCAGGAGCACCACGGTCAGGCTCTGGGAGCCTTTGTCTAGGCGCTCTTCTTGGCCCATTTCTCGACGAAGGCCTCGCCTTCCTCGGCTAGGAAGTACCAGAGCTTCACGCCCAGCTCCTTGGCCGCGTAGCCCTTCGTCTCATACGTAGGCGGGGCCTCGTCCGTCCTGCCGGCGATGAAGTCCTCCAGCCAGGCGGCTAGGCCTTCCACGGCGAGCTTTGTGAAGGCCTCGCCCTTCTCCGCGGAGGCGAGGATCGTGGCCTGGTCTTGGTACTGCGGTATCTCGTTCCGCTGCACGAGCTGGGGGAAGAGCGCCAGGGCGAGGCTGGTCTCGAACTCGCCTGCGTGCGCCGGGATGGGGTAGCCGTTCTCGCTGGGCTTGTAGGGCTGGGGCACAGGGCCTTGGATGAGCTTGATGCCCTCGTCGGGCGGGATGAAGTCCCAGTAGGAGGCGGGCACGACCTTCATGTCGAACTCCCGGGAGGCCCTTAGGGCGGCGCTCAGCACGCTGGGCCGGTTGCTTCCATGCCCGTTGAGTAGGACGACCCGCGGGATGCCGTGATGGTTGAGCGACTGGCAGACCGCGGCTATGAGCTCGATCATCACGTGGGGCTCCACGGTGCAGCTGCCGGGGAAGCGCATCTGGTTCCTGACGACGCCGTAGGTGATGGGCATCGCTACGAGTATGCGCGGGTACATCCTATGCGAGATCCTCAACGCGACGTTGAAGGTCGTGAGCAGGTCTAGGCCCAGGGGCAGGTGGGGGCCATGCCACTCGATGCTTCCCACGGGTAGGATCGCGGCCTGAATCTCGCCCAGCATCTCGCCGAACTGCTTGCTCGTAAGCTCAGGCTGAAAGAGACGAGGATAAGGTCCTCCGCTGAACACGCCTAACACCGTAGCTGACAGAGCCGGAACCCGCCCATATGCCTATCGGAGGCCCCGCGCATGCGCAGAGAGCCATCTCGCCTCCGCTGGGGCTTCGCGTGGGCGTGGAGCCGCCGGCCTGCTAGTGCTTTCTTCTCCTGAGGATTAGGGCGATGGCTACTATGGCGACTACGGCTGCGCCGCCCGCTGCGTAGTAGAGCCAAGGTGTCTGCTCCTCGATAGGCTTGAGGCTGAGGCCCTCGTACCTGAGGCCGATCGACTGCGCTGATGGGAGGTACTGGCCGAAGATGTTCAAGCCCTGGTTATCGGCGATGTTGACTGTCTCGACTATGATGTTCTGGTCCGTGGAGATCGTGTGCCAGCCCCTAGTGAGCCGCTGGATGCCGTCTGGTGGAAGCCTTAGGCTTATGTCGTCGACGGTGACGACTGTGTCTGTGTAGGTGAAGATATAGGCTTCGCCTGGGGAGATGAAGAGGCCAGCCGTCTGTCCCGCGGCGATGCCGACCACAGATATTCCTCCCTCCGCGCCGTACTCGCTCCTCCAAGAGAGGAGTATCGGTTTGTCGCTCTCCACCGCCATATACTGGTTATTGGAAACTCTCAGAGAAGCGTTCTCCCCGGCCTGAACCGTCAAGTCCATGCTCTTCCTGGCAAAGTCTAGGTCGTAGATGTTCGCTTTCCCACCCTCAGTTGAGCTGAAGAGGAAGAACCTCAACGGGTTCGCGACATTTCCGGACTCAGGGACGGAGCCCGCGGCGTAGAAGATGTTCCCGATGAAGGTCCCCTTTACGGCCGGCATGTAGCAAGGCTGCTCAATGACGAAGGCCTGGACCATAACGTTTCCCGTAGACTCAAGCCTGTAGGCATTGTAGGGGCTTATGCCGAAGTCCTTGTACTTGTTCGCTTTCACGTTGTACTCCGCGATCTGGGCTCCGTTCTCATCCCAGATCCTTACGGTGGAGTCTTCAAGCGCGAAGACGATGTACGGTAGCCCAGGCAGGAGGCTTACGCCGTAAGTCTCTATCGATCTCGCTGGGGTTACACTGTGAACGCCTAGGAAGGTAAACTCTTTGCCCACATAACCGCCGTCGATGCTGGGAAGAAAGCTGCTGAACGAGGCGTCGGGCTTCGCCATGCGGCTGCCGCCCACCAACAGCACGGAGATGGGCTTGCTCGCCACAATCTTGAAGAACGTGCCATTCGGCAGAGGGGTGATCACGCTCTCCATCTTGTCCACGGTGAACGACTTGACCAGGCTCTTGCCAGGAAGGGTGTAGATGCTCACGCTGGTTGCGTCGTGCGCGCCCACCACGGCGAGGTCGCCGTGGTCCAACATCGTCTCCGGGTTGAGCCACCATCCACCCACCCCCCCTGGCCGGCTCTCGTTACGCCAGATGTTCCATGGAACGTAGCCGTAATAGGTCTGCTCAGCCTGGGCGGCTGCGCGCCCAACCTGGGCGGGCATTCCGGGAACGCCTAAAGCCGAGAGCAGCACAGCCGTCGCGCATAGGGCAACCATGCAGGCGGCCATGATCGCTTTTGATCGCGTATTCATGAACTGAAGCTTCCCCCAAGCTGGGTAGGAACCTAGGTTTTCTCGCCAGACAAGGTTAGGTTTGACCAGCCTCGATATATAGCGTTTGCCCTCTGAAGAGCGTCCGCTCCGGCTATGCGACAGCCTAGGCCAGTAGCGCTGCCTATGGTTTTCTTCTCCTGAGGCTCCAAGCAGCTAGGACTACGATGATGACCACCGCGGCAGCCGCACCATAGTAGAGCCAAGGCGTCTGCTCGACGACGGGCTTGAGGCTGAGGCCCTCGTACCTGAGGCCGATCGACTGCGCTGATGGCAGGTACTGGCCGAAGGCGTTGAAGCCCTGCCCGGGCTCTATGTGAGCTGCCTCGATGATGATGTTCTGGTCCGTGGAGATCCTATGCCAGCCCTCTGTGACCGGGAGGATCTCGTCGGGCCCCAACCTCGTTCTAACGTCGTCCACGGTGACCACCGTGTCCGTGTAGGCGAAGATGTACGCGCCTCCGGTGTAGACCTCGATGCCCGTGGTCTGCCCGGCGGCGAGGCCGGCGACGGCTATGCCTCCTTCGCTCGGCTGGCTCCTGTAAGCGATGAGCATCGGTCTGTCGCTCTCCACCGACATGAACTGGCTATCCGTGGTTCTCAGCGAAACGTTCTCTCCGGCGGGAACGGTCACCTCTACGCTCTTCCGCGCAAAGTCCAGGTCGTAGATGCTGGCCTTAGCCCCGTCGATCGAGCTGAGGAGGAAGAACCTCAGCGGGTTGGGCACGTTCCCAGACTCGGGGACGGAGCCTGCGGCGTAGAAGACCGTCCCTACGAAGGTTCCCTTGGCGGCGGGTATGAAGCAGGGCTTCTCCACCACGAAGGTCTGAACCATAACGTTTCCCGTGGACTCCAGCCTGTAGACCTTGTAGGGGATGAAGGCGAAGTCCTTATGCTTGTTCACCTTCAGCTGGAACGGAGCCATCGCCTGGGTCCCATTCTCGTCCCAGACCGTGACCGTGGACTCCTCGAGGGCGAAGACCGCGTAGGGTAGCCCAGGTGGGATGCCTACGCCGCCCCTCTCGCCCTTTAGGAGCGTGCTGTGAACGTCTAGGAAGACGAACTCTTTGCCCACGTAGCCGCCGTCGACGCTGGGAACGAAGCTGCTGAAGGAGGCGCCGCTGTACGTGCCGTACTGCATCTTAGCCCCGAACTCCCGGTACTGGGTCATGGGCTTCGCCTCCAAGGCTGCGCCGCCCAGTACCGCCACGGAGGCCGGCATGCTCGTCACGACCTTGAAGAACGTGCCGTTGGGCAGACCGATGAGCATGTTCTCCATCTTGTTCACGGTGAACGACTTGACCAGCTTCTTGTCGGGAAGCGTGTATATGCTCACGCTCGTGCCCTCGTGGGCGCCTACTATGGCGAGGACGCCGTGGTCCATCACCGTCTCGGGGTTGATCCAGTATTCTCCCTCAACGCCGGGCTTGTTTTCATATCGCCAGATGTTGTGAGGGATATACCCGTAGTACGTCTGCTCATCCTGGGCGGTTACGCGTCCCACCTCGGCGGCCGCAGGGCGAACGAGGGCGATTGAGGGCAACGCAGCCGCAAGGCATAGAACGACCGTGATCATGGTAGCTGCCGCTTTCAGCTGCGCATCCATAGGGTGAAGCACACCTCGAACTGGGTTTTTCTCCCCCAGACCTGAGGCTATGTTTAACTTGATCGTGCATATAGCGTTTGCCCCTCTTCGCCTGGCTCATCGCGAGCTGGCAGGGCGACGGGCTTGTTCCCGCTGATTTCGAAGGAGCATGAGCCGGATAGACGGCCAGCCGGGGGCGCCACAGGCGGCTTGAGCGCGGCGCTTCGAGGCAAAGACTATATAAAGGGATATATAAGCAGTATATAAGCAGATGCAGCGTCGGAGGGGAGCGTGGGTGCCTAAGCCTGAGCCTTTCATTGAGATCCAGAACGTAGTCGCGTCTGTTACGCTGAATCAGACGATCGACCTGCTCTCGATCGTGAAGGCGCTCCGAGATACGGTGGAGTACAAGCCCGATGAGTTCCCTGGGCTTGTCTTCAAGCTTAAGGACCCTAAGACCGCGACGCTCATCTTCAGCTCGGGCAAGATGGTCTGCACGGGGGCGAAGTCCGAGGAGCTGGCGAAGAAGGCGGTCCGGCGTGTGGTCGATCAGCTGAAGAACCGTGGCATCCTGATCATCGGCGAGCCGGTGATACAGATCCAGAACGTGGTGGCCTCCGCCAGCCTCGGCGGGAAGATCGACCTGGAGCGTTCCACCTTCACCTTGGGCAGGACGATGTACGAGCCGGAGCAGTTCCCAGGGCTCATCTATCGCATGGACGCGCCTAAGGTGGTCATCCTGATATTCGCGAGCGGCAAGCTCGTATGCACAGGCGCGAAGAAGGAGACCGAGGTAGGAGAGGCGGTCCGGAAGCTCCAGGCGAGGCTGGAGGAAGAAGGCCTCATCTTCTACGAGGAGACATGATTCCCACTAAATGAGTCACTTCGCGGGCTCTCTACCCTTTCCCCGCGAAGTGGTGATCACACTACGCGGACGCTGGACTCCAAGAGAGCCCGGAGCCTCGGGTTACTCACGCCGGTGTAGATGATCTTCCTGCCGCTCTTATTCCATGGTCTATCATTTAGACTGATACAACTCACGGGGAGGCTCTGGGGAGTGAAGAGCTAGACCTCGTGAGCCTTTTCCGAGGGGATACGGTGGCTTCGCGATCGTACCTCCATATGCCTGTGATTCGGCATAGACGCCGAGGCTCTCTAGGCGGCTCTCAAGCTCGGTTCTCCGCCTCTTTTCACTAGACGTAGTACTTACTTCGGTGTTCTTCCATAGAAACTGGGTGAGAACAGCAGGAGACCTAGCGTTAGAAGGGCTTGAGGAGATAACCGCGAGGGAAAGCGTTAAGTCCGGTTCAAGACGAGAATGGGCCGGGTGGTAGAATGATCTTCATCACCTTGTTCAGGTGGAGGCGGAAGCCAACAAAAGAGATAGTTGCTCAGGGCGGGAAGCTCGTCGAACAGATGGCTAAGGAGGGCGCCAAGGTCTTAGGCTGGTACTGGACTCTCGGCAGATACGACGGAGTTATGATAGCCGAGGGAAAGGATGAGAAGGCCGCCATGAGGGCGCTCGTCCGATTTGGGGACCTGATCTCAACTGAAACCCTCGTCGCTGTGCCCAGAGACGAAGCTATCAAGCTCCTAGAGTAGGATTGACAACAGAAGGGAGGTGACATCTTGGGTAGGATTGAGAAGTCGATTGAAATCAGGGCTCCACCTAGGAAGGTCTGGGAAATGCTCGCTTTGGACAGGCTTCCAGAATGGATGGATGTGCTTGAGATGAAGAGCGCGAAATACACTACCGAGCTTCGCACTCCTGAAGACAAGTATAGGGTCGGCGCATCTGCTCACGTAACTGAGAAACGGTGGGAGTATGACTTGGACGTCACGGAGAGCCTCGAACACGAGAAGATCACGGTTCACTCCAAAGGGAAATACGTATACACTTTCACATTCATCCTGAAGCAAGCTGATGGAGGAACCAGACTGACTTGGTTGGGCGAACTTGAGATGCCGTGGGGAATAGTCGGCAAAGCCCTCTGGGGAGTATACAGCGGAACCGCGGGAAAGGAGCTCGGAAAAGCGCTAGAGAAGCTGAAAACCATTCTGGAGAAATAGATGCTCACTGGAGCGGAACCATTGGAGGGGAGGTGGATTCCATGTCAGTGGAAGAGAACAAGGCCTTGGTCCGACGTCTGTTTGAGGCCTTTAATACACGGAACTGGGACGTACTAGATGAGTTGATGGTTCCTGACTACGTTGACCACAATCCCCATATTACTGGTCAGAAGCCAGGCCGAGAAGGTTATAGAGAAGCCCTCATCAGTGGCACAAACACCTTCCCCGATTTTCAACTTGCTATTGAGGACGTGATCGCCGAAGGAGACAAGGTAGTCGTCCGCTCGACCGCTAGTGGCACACACAGAGGTGAATATATCAGCATTTTGCGGATCGTCAGCGGCAAATTCGTCGAGGAGTGGGCTAACAGCAGGGAGTAACAACCTAATCGACAAGGCTTTGGACGCGTGGCGTCGAACCGCTGCTAAGGTTCTCTGCCAGACGTAGGTTTGGCTCCTATGGCGGCTCTACGGATAGCCTCGGCAAGCATTTCCGAGTGCTCTAGGTCCTGGAGGATCGGTTCAGTCAAGCGTAGGCTATGGACGTATGCCGCTCCCTCTTCCACTGGAGCACCACCGGAGAAGAAATCTTATATCTAGGCTTGTGCTACTAGTAACATTGGGAAAGTGATGCAGCTACAGGAAGAAGTAGAGTTCTTCGACTTGAAAAGAAAAGAGTGGTTAGAGAAGCATAGAGACAAATACGTCCTCATTAAAGGCAAAGAACTCATCGACGCGTTCGTTAGTTTTGAAGATGCATATAAAGAGGGAGTTAGGAGATATGGAAACCAGCCCTTCTTTATCAAGAAGGTGACCGAAGAAGAACCCATCGAAAAGACTCCGTCACTCATGTTGGGAATAATACATGCCGATCTATGATGTGCAGCTCTCACCTCCAGAAGCACTCAGGGCTAGGGGCGGTATTTTCCCTGTACAGATCTCGCTCCCTCAAGTCCTAGCAGATTATCTGGGTCAACGGGGGCTTCCGATACCTCCACCTGTCTCTGGAAACGCGCTCATAGATACTGGAGCCTCAGTTAGCGTAGTTGATCTGTCGGTTCTTTCGACTCTCCAGATAAGTCCCATAAGTGTAGTGACGGTACTGACTCCTACAGGGAGCGCACGCCAGAATCTGTATCCGGCAAGATTCATTCTGCCTGCCGTTGTCATCGATGTCACTGGTGTGATTGGTGCCAATCTGAGGCCGCAGAACATCGTTGCCCTGATCGGCCGAGATATTCTTAGTCGCTTCCTGTTGATCTATCATGGTCCTGCTGGGAGGATTACTTTGACCTACTGAGATCCCGTTCGGGTTTACAGACTGGATCCTTTGCTACCTTAGACGAGCAGACGCTGGACACGTCAGTGATAAACAACTGCATGGAGTTGAACAGCGCCTAAGGAACGCGGTATCGTTCTCACGGTTAAGGTCTCTGCTAGACGTGGTACTTCTTCTCCTGGGCTCTTATGGCGGCTCGACGGATGCCCGCCGCGACCAAACCGAGGTCTTAAGGTCCTCGGCCACCTGTTCCTTAGACAGCGTTCCGATGGGAGCCCAGCTGTGAATCTCCCCCGTAAACAGGGGCACAGCCGCCTAGACGGAACAGTGACACGAGGCGCTAGTGAGCCCTTGGGAGCATGACGAGAGGTCTCCATGAACACATTGGGTGCGAACGCTTACTGGGCTCGCACAGAGAAACGGGACATGAGACTTTACGAGGTTCATTCCATTGATTGTGCGCGAGCGAAGGCTTGGGCAACTCTCCGCTTCAGCGCTTCAGTTGACTCCGGTGTCCACTCGTAGAAGCCCTTGCCTGTCTTAACGCCAAGCTCGCCCTGCTCAACTTTCTGCTTCAGAATTGGAGGCACCTCGGGCGAAGATTCGAGGTACGAAAACAGCCAGGAAGCGACAGCCAGCACGAGGTCCCAGCCTGCTAGGTCAAAGACCTCGAAGGGGCCTGCAACGGACCAGCGCCTTCCGATGCTAGTCTTCATGATAGTGTCAACATCGCGCGGAGTCACGAAGCCCTTCTGCACAAGCCACAAAGCTTCCCTAAGGAGCGCTCCTTGCAGACGGTTGGCAACGAAGCCTGGGACCTCCCGCTGTATGATAACGGGGTGTTTTCCTATCTTGGTAAGCAGATCGTAAACAGTTGTAACAGTTTCATCAGACGTTCTTTCATTCCGCATTATCTCGACTAGGGAGACCATGTAAGGAGGATTCGAGTAGTTAGCCAACAATACTCTATTGGGGCGATTTGTAACCGACTGCAGTTCACTTAGCGGCAATGTGGAGGTCCCGCTGACCAGAATCGTACGTTGCGGACACAACCTATCGAGTTCCTTGAAAACCTGTTGCTTCAGCGCCAAATCTTCGTACACGGACTCGATGACCAGGTCGATGTCCTCGACCGCGTCTTTGAGCACCGTAGTGGTATGGATCTTTGTTGGAACCGCATTCGCCTGCTGGGGGGTGATCAAGCCAATACTGATGAGCATCCTGAGGTTGCGCTGAATGTTCATCGTAGCCTTCTGCAGACTCTCTTCGCTACGCGAATGGAGCTGGACAGGGTAACCCGCGAGGGCGAACTCCTGGGCGTATCCATGACCCATTAAGCCAGCACCTACAACCGCTATTCGCCTAATCTTCTCAACTCCCATGAGGGTCCCTGTCCGCAAGCGATTACATTCTAGCGAGATAAGGCTGTGCCCCTCTGCCAAGGGGCTAGGGCTACGACGGATAGTGTTAAATCCAGATCAATCGAAGCGTAGGCCAGGTGGTAGAATGATCTTCATCACCCTATTCAGGTTCAAGAGGAAGCCGACGAAGCAGATAATCGCCGAGTCGTCGAAGCTCCGCGAGCAAGATGCCAAGGAAGGTCTCAAGGTCCTCGGGTACTACTGGACGCTAGGCAGGTTCGATGCCGTCCTCATAGCAGAATGGCCGGATGAGAAGGCCGCCATGAAGGCAGCCTTACGATGGGGCGACATGCTCTCAACCGAGACCCTGGTCGCTGTGCCCAGAGAGGAAGCCGTCAAGCTCCTCGAGTAGGATTGACAACAAGAGGGAGGTGATATTTTGGGTAGGGTAGAAAGGTCGATTGAAATCAAGGCTTCACCTGAGAAGGTCTGGGAAATGCTTGCTCTCGACAGGCTTCTAGAATGGAACACGGGATACAAAAGTGAGCTGAAGGGCGTGGAGTATACTTCAGAGGTGCGCTCACCCCAAGACAAGTTGAGAGTGGGTGCATCTGCTCACGGGATACCAAAGAAGCAGGAGGAACCAATCAAATACAATTTTGAGATCACGGAGAGTCTCGAAAACCAGAAGATTACCTATCGTTTATATGGTAGGTATCGCGGGCTTGTAACACATATCCTAGAACCCGTAGGGGAGGGAACTAAAGCCACCTTTGTAGTGGACTATGAAATGCCCTGGGGGATTCCTGGCAAGATCCTCGAGAAATTGCTCCTTTACAGCGGCAGCCTCGAAGGATTTATGATTCCCAAGAAGGACTTACAGAACTTCAAAAGCATTCTGGAGAAATAGATGCTCACTAGAACGGAACCATTGGTAAGGAGGTGAATGCATGTCAGAAGAAGAGAACAAGGCCCTGATTCGCCGTTTTACTGAGGAGTTCCGGAACAGGGGGAACCTGGCCGTAGCAGACGAGTTGCTCGCCCCTAACTATGTCCTCCACGCCGGCCTCGGCCCGGATATACATGGCCCCGAGGGCTGCAAACAAGATATCATCACGGTGCGCAGCGCCTTCCCTGACTTTCATGTGACCATCGATGATATGGTCGCGGAAGGAGACGAGGTAGCCACCCGCTGGACGATTCGCGGCACACACAAGGGGGAATTCACGGGCATCACCCCTACAGGCAAGCAGGTGACGGTATGGGGTATGAGCATCGACCGCATCGTCGGCGGCAAGATCGTCGAAACCTGGAATCGCTACGATACCCTGAGCTTGATGCAACAGCTCGGCGTCATCCCGCCGATGGGGTAGGGCGGGTAGGAATGAAGGCCCGAGGGCGTCATGAAGGCCCTTATACGATCGGGAGACCTAGCCTCGACGGAGACCCTAGTCGCGGTGCCCAGAGAGGAGGCCATCAAGCTCCTAGAGTAGCCGACAAACGCGAGTATGGTCGCTGCTCGGAGGGCAACCTCAGCTCCGAGGTGGGGAGCTATATAAGTACCAAGACGGAAAGGGAGGTGAGGAAGTGAAGTTCATAGTGTTCTGGGAGTTCAAGCCAGAGGACTTCGATAAGCTTCTCGAAAAACGCAAGCAGCTCTTCGCAGAAAGGGAAAAGGAGCCAGAGAGATTCGCGAAGATAATCTTTGGAGGCTATGCTTTTGTCGGTGAGACCAAAGGCTTCACAGTATATGAGACGGATGACGTGGAAAAACTCTTGAACGATGTTCTCTTCATGTCACCCGAAGTGACGTATAAGTTCGTCCCGATAGTAGAAACCAGCAAGGTTGTGGAACTCCGCCTCAAGACGAAGAAAGCGTGATAGAGGTATAGCTTGAGGCTTCACCTTACATCCCTCCTTCTCCCTTTGCTGACCTGAACCAGAAGACCTTTCAAGCGTGGCGTCGAACCGTTGCTAAGGTCTCTGCCGGACCTAGTGCTTCTTCACCTAGGCTCCGAGGGTAGCTCTACGGATCACTCTGGCAAGCATCCCCGGGTCCTCTAGGTCTTCATAGGCCGAACCCTAGGCCTTGAGGGGGTAGCCTCCACCCCGGCGCTTCCTGGGTAGGCCTCCGCTCGTCGAGGAGACCAGACCCCGTTGCTTTGAACAAGGTGCGTCTTGAGAGCGGCCTCTACCGCGCGGTTGGAGCAGCCAGCTACGAGCCCCGAGGTGAAGAGCAGAGGCATCAGCTGGGCGTATATGGCGCTAAGGGTCGCCCCGCCGCGGCGTCGCATCGCCCTACTCGCGGCCTGAAGGACGCAGTCTTCGAGGCTAGGTCTCCTGACTCGCCGCCTCTCCATTCCTGAGCCGGTCTTTCTCAGGCTGAGGACGAAGTCGCCGAGCATGGCGCCCTGCTCTCGCTGATGGAGTGTTGTGACATAAGCGTGGATAGGCGGCTGATAGAGCAGCCCTGCCTCAGAGGTCTTGAAGCCCGCGGCGCGGAGGGCTCCCTCCAAGGCCGCCCAGGCCCGGAGGTCGCGGCTGTGGAAGGTTAAGACCAGCCAGCCCTCCGGCTTGAGCACTCGATAGCATTCCCTGAAGACGCCCGTGAGAAGCTCCTCATACTCGGCGAAGCCCTTCGCCTGGTATCGGTTCACGATCGCCTCCTCCCGGCTGTCGATGAGCCCTTCGAGGCCCAGGGACCGCCTCAGCCATACCGCCCAGAAGTTGCTCAGCTCGCTGTAGTTGACGTTCGCCCCGTAGGGCGGGTCTGTGATCACCGCGTCCACCGACGCGTCGGGAAGCGGAAGCCTCGTCGAGGAACGGTTCAGCAGCCAGCATGTGGCGCCTCGCTTTAGGCCCTCGAAGCCCTGGGCCTCCGCGAAGTCGGCGATCTCCCCACCGGCGTAGGCCTTGCCTCTTACGAGCGCCCTGTAGCCGTTCAGGAACTGTCGCCAGACGTTCGCCTCCGCGGGCCTCGGCGGCGGCCAGTAATGGTGGCCGGGCTTCACCACGGTGCCCCGCTTAACGTGCGCCAGCCGACTGGACTCGAAGAGCCTTGAGCTGAACGCCAGCTCCAATAGTTCCCGCTCGGCTTCAGCCTTAACGCGCCCTACGGCCTGGAAGAGCATCGCGAGCGCGAGGAGGTTCCGACTCGTGAAGAGCTCGTGGAAGAACCGGTAGCCCTTCGCCAGGGGCTCCCGGGTCTTCTCGCCCATAGGGATCGCGTCCCCGGGATACCAGAGGCTTAGGGCCTCCACGGAGGCCCTGAAGCCCTCGTCCACAGAGGCGATCCTCGTAAGGTCTTCCTCGTCCGGTCTCTTCTCGCCCCTGTAGCCGCAGGGACAGCTAAGCCTTAGCCTCACAGGCTCCTGGCCTTGAGCGTGGATTGGAGCCCATTCCATCCAGTCGGCGGGCGTGTGGCCTCCGCAGCTGGGGCATCGCGTCAAGTAGAACTGGTTGATCCACCTTTCGCATTGGGCTCGGACGCCCTCCAACGCCCTCCGTAGCGCCTCAAGGTCCGCGGGCGCCACTTCCATGCGTGTGATGAAGACCGCCATGGGGTCGAGGTCGACGCCTATGACGCGGCGATGGAGCCTGAGGGCTTCTACGACGGTGACGCCTCCGCCGCAGAAGGGGTCGAGGATCAAGCCGCCCGGCTGCGTGTAGTGTTCGATGAGCCTGCGGAAGACGTTGTGCGGCCTCCGGGCGAAGTACCTATGCATCTTGTAGACCGGCGTATGGGGCCTTGCCTTGACGGCGCGCCGGAGAGGTTCCACACGACGCTCGTGCATCGATCAAATTCCTCAGGAGCCTCGGATACAGCCTCAAGAAGGGTGTGAGTGGGAAGAATAACCGTTTGCCCCACGACGCCCTCGGTGATCCGTTCTCCGTCAGCCCTCCGGCCTTTCCGGGGGACGCAGATAGGCGCCTTTCAACGCGGGTGTTACCTCCTGTATGTAGCGGGCAAGGAACCCCGTCTTGAACTTGGGTTCAGGCGGCGTCCATTCTGCAAGCCTCGCCTTGACTTCCTCCTCGGGGACGAGGAGGTCTAGGCGGGTCTTCGGTATATCCACGCGTATCAGGTCGCTGTCTCTCACGATGGCTATCGGGCCGCCGTCGAAGGCCTCCGGAGTGACGAAGCCGACGATCGTCCCCGCGTTACCTCCACCTGAGTATCTTCCATCCGTAACCAGGTAGGTGGCTGACTCCTCTGCGCCGAGCAACTGGCCTTCAGAGCAGAGCTCCGGCATGCCGGGGCCGCCCTTCGGGCCTTCGTACCGGACCACGATGACGTGGCTCGGGTCGTAGTCCTCCTTTAACAGGGCATCGGTCGCCTCGATCTTGTTCTCGAACACCCGGGCGGGGCCCGTGTACACGTACATCTCCTTCTTGACTCCGGCGGTGCGGATGATCGAGCCTCCTGGCGCCAAGCTGCCTCTCAGCACAGTTATGCCGCCCGTCTTGAGGAGAGGCTCGGTGAGCGGTCTGAGCGTGTCTGAGGGCGGCTCCACGTAGGAGGGTTGGATCGCCATCCAGTCATCGAAGTCCTGCAGGTTCTCTCGAAGCGTCTTACAGGTGCAGGTCATCACGTCAAGGTTGAGGAGAGGGCTCAGCTCCTTCATGACGCCGAGGATCCCGCCCTTCGAGTCGAGTTCGACGAGGGTTCTAGGCCCGTTCGGAGCGAGGTGGCTCAGGTAGGGCGTCTCGCGGCTCAGCCTGTCGAAGTCCTCGACGCCTATCTCTATGCCGAGTTCATGAGCAATAGCTGGGAGGTGCATGCAGTAGTTCGCCGAGCCCCCTGTCGCTAGGAGGACTCGGATCGCGTTCTCGAAGGAGGCGCGGGTCATGATGTCTGAGGGCTTGTTCTCGGACCTGACAAGTTCCACGGCCATAGCGCCGGCCCTGCGCGCAAGCTCCTCATGAGTCGGCGTAAGCGTGAACGTGGTCGCCGTTCTCGGCAATGCCATACCGAGGGCCTCTGCCATGCATTGACCTGTCATGGCGGTTCCAAGCCCCGTGCCAGGGCAACGCTGGAAGTTCAGCCCGGCGGGCACGAGGATGGTCGGGAGGTCTACCCGAGCTGCTGCCATCTGCATCCCAGGGTTGCTCTTGTCGCAGGCGCTGAGGAGAACCATGCCGTCGAAGTGAACGTGTCTCGCCACCAACTCCACGGAGTCAGCCGTGACATCCCTGATGGGAAGACAGTACTTCCAAGTGTCAGGCTTCTCGTAGCCGTACCCGTAGCCATCACACGTCGCGATCGTGTTGAACTCTAGCGCCGCGCCTCCTGCGGCCTTGATGCCGTCCTTGACGAATCGCGAAACCTCGCGGAGGTAGAGGTGGCCGGGGACGATCTCGTTCCAAGTGTTCGCGATGCCCATGAAGGGTTTCTTCACGTCCTCCGGGCTTAGCCCGTTCTGAACGAGGACGTACCCGCCCTTACGCCCCTTGTAGTACTCACGCCAACGAGCACGAGCCCTACTCCCAGCAGACATGCTGTTCCCACCGTCCCGATCTAGCAGCTGGACCGGTATTAGACGCACCCCCGCTTAACTGTTGCCGAGAGCAGGCGGCTCGATACGAGCCCTAGTCAGGGGAGTGACGTTGCCAGGCTTGGAGCCCGCTTGAGACCCAGCTTCACCTATCCGTTTGAGAAGGCGGTCGGAGCAAGCCTACCGAAGGGTTTATATGTCTGTAACTCATTTACGTAAATGAGTTACAAAACTCAGGAGCGGCCACATGTCCGAGGAACGGGACGAGCGTAAGGAAGCCATCGAGGAATGGAAGCGCGAGATGGAAGAGTGGAGGAAGCAACTGGAGGAGGGAATGGCGGACTGGAAGGAGGAACTCGAGGAGTGGCGGCGTGAAGGCGAGGAGGCCGCGAGAGAGGGGGCTCCTATGCCACCTATGCCCCCAATGCCGCCAATGCCGGCTATTGTCCCGCCGATACCATCGATCGCTCACATGATCGAGGAGCCTCTCCGCTCTCTCCGCGGGCTCCTGCGCGTCGCACCGCCATCGCGGTCAAACGTTGTTGCCTCACGGGTACGCGACGAGGATCTACGTGCGATCGACATGCTGATCGAGGCCGGGCTCTTCAGCACGCGGTCCGAGGCGATGGCGTACCTTGTAAGCGAAGGGCTCAAGGCGCGGAAAGACATGCTTGACAAGGTCTCTTCGACGCTGCAGGAGATCCGAAGAATACGCAGAGAAGCAGACCAGTACGTTGAGAAGCTCAAGACGGAGGTCGGGCTTGCTCAACCACAACCGCAACCACAACCGCAGACCGAGGCCGCCGGCCAACCCTTACGCGGCGGGAAGACGTGCCCCCAGTGCGGGAGGAACCTGGCGAATCTGCCTGCGGACATCGCGGTATGCCCGTACTGCGGGTCTGAACTCCCAAGGACGCCGTGACCGGGCAGCAGGGAGAAGCCTAGCTCCGACGCGGGGGAGATGAGCCCCTAGGATGATGAAGAGAAGCCGGGTGGACATCTACGCCGAGATCCTAGAGGCCCAAAGCAGGCGTGGCGGAGCGTCGATAACGAGGATCGCGTACGCGTCGGGGATCCCCCTCGACAGGGCGAGGAAGCTTTTGAGCCTCCTCATCTCCTACGGGTTGACCAGGGAGGAACGAGGCGAGAGGCCGAGTTTCGCCGCCACAAGGAGAGGCCTGGAGTTCCTCAGCGCCTACAGGAAGATGAACGGGTTCCTCACGATCTTCTCCGGCGGAGGAACCTGAACAGACGCGTACGCCCAGCCGGCTCTTGAGCCGAAACGCCGTCTATGAGACTGGCCTAGGCCACGGCATGATTCCAAAAGTTAATCTGTCCGTCCTTGAAGTACGTCAGCCTATAAGCTTGCGGAGAGGAGAAGGCCTCTGCCGCCCAGCATCTTCGAGGTTCAGCTCTTCAAACGCGAGGGCTTCGTGAGAAAGCAGTGTCCCTCCTGCGGCAGGGCCTTCTGGACCCTCAAGCCCAGCCAAGAGCAGTGCGGGGACCAGCCGTGCGTGGAGTACGGCTTCATAGGCGCCTCGCCTGTGCCTCGGCCTTACGCCATGGGTGAGCTTCGTGAAGCCTACCTCTCCTTCTTCGAGCAGCGGGGCCATAGGAGGATCCGCAGGTACCCCGTCGTGGCACGGTGGCGGGACGACGTCTACCTCGTCGGCGCGTCGATCTACGACTTCCAGCCCTGGGTGACGGAGGGCCTGTCGGCTCCGCCGGGGAACCCGCTTACGATCTCGCAGCCCTGTATTCGCTTTACGGACCTGGAGAACGTGGGCAAGACGGGCCGGCACCTGACGGGCTTCGAGATGATGGCGCATCATGCCTTCAACTTCCCCGGCCGCGTCGTCTACTGGACCGACGAGACCGTGGAGTACAGCTATCGCTTCTTCACCGAGGGCTTGGGGATAGCGCCCGCGGAGTTGAGCTTCGTCGAGGACTGGTGGGAGGGCGGCGGCAACGCCGGAGAGGACCTTGAGGTGGTCGCGAAGGGCCTGGAGCTGGCCACCCTGGTCTTCATGCATTACAGAACGGTCAACGGCGAGAGGCAGCCGCTTGCGCAGAGCATCGTGGACACGGGCTACGGCCTTGAGCGGCTCCTGTGGCTTACGAAGGGCAGCACTAGCATCTACGAGGCCGTCAGCGCCGAGCTGATCGAGCGGCTCCGCGCCGCCAGCGGCGTACCGAGGCTGGACGAGCAGATCGCGGCGGAGATCTCCAAAACAGCGGGGCTGATGGAGTTCAAGGGCGCCGAGGGCCTAGAACAGCTTCGGAGCCGCGTCGCGGCCAGGGTAGGCCTCGACCCCGCCGAGCTGGCGAGGCTCATAGCGCCCTACGAGGCCCTCTACGCCGTCGTGGACCACGCCAACTCCCTGGCCTGGATGCTTAAGGACAGCATCGTGCCGTCGAACACGGGCACCGGTTACCTGGCTAGGCTGTTGATCAGGCGATCGCTGAGGCTCCTGGCGCAGCTTGGGTCAAAGATGGGCTTCGAGGAGATCGTGGCCTATCAGCTGAACAGGCTGGCAGGGGACTTCCCCGAGTTCAAGGAGGGCCAGGCGGTCATCCTCGACATGCTCTCCGTGGAGGAGCAACGATACGCGGAGACGCAGCGCCGAGGCCTCAGCCTCGTCGCCAGGAGGGCTCAGGAACTCCTCAAGGAGGGCTTGAAGACTCTCCCAGCTCAGGACCTGGTCACGTTCTACGAGTCGCATGGGGTACCGCCCGAGGCCGTGAGCGAGGAGGCGGAGAAGCTCGGCCTCCGCGTGGAGCTACCTGAGGATTTCTACGTGAAGCTCGCCCAGAGACATGAACGGCCCCGGCCGTCCCCGGCGGAGGAGACCCCCGCCGATAAGCTCCGGGACCAGCTCACGGGCCTCGCGGAGACGGAGCCGCTCTACTACGCGGACGCCTACATGCAGCGGTTTGAGGCCCGCGTCCAAGCCGTGTTCGAGGGCCGGTACGTCGTCCTAGACCGGACCGCCTTCTATCCCGAGGGCGGAGGCCAGCTCGGCGATATAGGCGTGCTCAGGTTCAACGGGCAGGAAGCGCGAGTGGTGGACGTTAGGAAAGTAGGCCAGGTCATCATCCATACCGTGGAAGGCGATCTCCCCAGCCCCGGAAGCCCGGTCGTCGGCGAGGTGGACTGGGCTCGTAGACGCCAGCTGATGCAGCATCATACCGGCACGCATATACTCGGCGGGGCTGCGAGGCGGATCCTCGGCGACCATGTCTGGCAGACGGGCGCGGAGAAGGGCCTGGACAAAGCCCGGCTGGACATCACGCACTACAAACGGATAACGCGAGAGGAACTGTGGAGAATCGAAACGCTTGCCAACGAAGTTGTTAACGAAGTCCGTCCCGTTCACATCGAGGTTATGCCCAGAGAGCAGGCCGAGGAGAAGTATGGGTTTAGGCTCTATCAGGGAGGGTTCTTCCCCGGCAGGGAGGTCCGCGTCGTCGAAACCCCCGGCTGGGATGTAGAAGCCTGCGGCGGTACTCATCTGAAGAACACCTCCGAGGTCGGGTCCATAAGAATCCTCAGGGATGAAAGGATCCAAGATGGCGTGGAGAGGATTGAGTTCGCGGCGGGCATGGCTGCGGTGATCCGTGGGCAAGAGCACGAGAGACTGTTGTTAGACACCTCTGAAGCTCTGAACGTGCCCGTGGAGAGGCTTCCCCAAGCTGCAACCGACCTCGTATCGGAGCTCAAGAAGGCTAGGAAGGAAACAGAAAAAGCCTTGGAGATAACCGGGGCCTACTTTGACCGTGGAGAAGGCCAGATTCTCCTACCGAAGCGTAGTGAGCTCATAGAGGGCTTACAGACCGAGGTTTACACGTCACCGATCGAGGCAGAACACCTAGTGAGGATCGCCAATGCGCAAGTAAATCAGCGACCCAACCTCGTGTTCATCGCGTTCTCCCTGACGGAGCCGGTTAAGCTCGTCGTCATGGCGGGAAAGGACGCGGTTGAGAGAGGCGTCCACGCGGGGAGGCTCGTCTCCAGGGCTGCGGCGGCGGCTCAAGGGGCGGGAGGCGGAACCCCGCGGCTCGGCCAAGGCGGCGCCTTGACAAGAGGGAAGCTGCCTGAAGCTGAAGAGCTGCTCCTAAGCCTCATCAAGGAGACAGTTGTTAAAGCGCACTAGCCTTGCCTCATCTGGGGCGAACACGCTAGAAGACCAGTTTGGAAGGTCTGTTACTCGCCGACAAGACGGAACTGTTCTTTGTTCCCAGTCAATATGCTTTCCATCACACAGACGGCGTGCTTACTACTTTTTCCTCTGGTTTTCGTAGAATTCTCTCCCCGCATCTGTTATCTCCCATATGCCTCTGGGAGAGCCCTTCTTGAGGTAGCCTTTACGTATGAGCTGGAATCTTCCCCACGCGGCACGGTTATTCCATCTAACTTCGGTTCCACTTGGAGTCATTTCCAAGTCCTTTCGCGTTAATCGATTCCTGAGCTTAGCATAGACCTTTTCAAGCACCTGCTGTTTACTCCCGCCACCACCCATTTCAACCAAGGCTTCAAGGATCGGAAGGTCATACTCTGCCTCTGGTGTGAGTTCTCCACGTGCGGCACGCTCCCTCCGTCTCTCTCCAGCGACGATGTCTCTCTTCGGTGGGATCTCTATACTTGGTAATCTCTCCGCCACATATGAACGGAACTTCTCAGGAATTTCGATGTCTGGGAATCTCTGCGCAATGACGCTGAAGATGAAGGATAGAGTCTCCTTGTCCGGCGGGAGCGCTCCTGTGCCTCCTCTGACGTAACTCAGTACATCATCGACGGTCATGCCCTTTGAGTGAAGGGTCTTCAGCAACTCCAATACTTTCGGCTTGCCAAGCAGGCGGGTGATTCTGAAAAGCTCAAGCTCCTCCTCGTCTACAGTGATTGGGTAGCTCATAGCTCTCTTACCAGTCCTGCCGCGCCGCCAAATCATTTAACCAGCTTCTTGCCTAAATAACTTGGGATGATGGTTGTTGCAGCTGGACCAGGTGATATCCTCGGATAACCTCTTGGGGCTTTTGGAGGGACTGGACCGGATCCTAGGTGTTTGGGGTACGACTAGGAAACATGAGCGGGTTGCGGCTGTATCCCTTTTCAACCACATGGCTTCCTTAGGCTTGATGGCCGACCCGGAGCACGCCTCGAAGGCTCTAAGCGACATGGTCGTTATGCGGAACATAGTGCTAGAACAAAGCGATTACAAGGAGATGTTCTCAAGCCCCTATCGTATGCCCCAGAAGACGACCGAGCTCGACCTGCTATTCCTGAACGCTCCATCTGTCTTTGGTCACCCCACCGGCGGGAAGTTGAACTTCTACGTCGAGGTGGAAATGCATGGGGAACTCGGACAGGCGGAGAACCGCGTAAGAAACCTGAGGAGATACTTCAGGGATAGGCAACTGGAGCTCTACCCGATCATAGTCCTTCCTGAACGTATAAGGTACGACGAAGACCTGAGGACAGTGTTCTTGGACATTCGTGACCTTCAGAAACTCGTCGAGTTGGCTCCGCCTAGAACCCTCCGCGATATACCCGGCACGAGCTATGACTGGTCAGCTACCTCGCTTCAAATACTGCACCATGTTGCTCGGCACAAAGCTGTTGATGTTGATATCCTCGTTAGTAAGAGAGAAGGTTTATGGAATCAATGTCCGACAGTGAGGCAGCACGATTTCAAGGCGTTCTTGAGGAGAGGAATCATGCAAACACAGGACATTGAAGACTTCCAGTTTCAGTTCGCGCCAAGGCTCAGAGCTATCTTCGAGAAAATGGTTGAAAGACGCCTATTGGCAAAGAACACGGAAGGAAGGTATGAGCTTACCACAGATGGCCGCGATCTGTTGGCCTGCTACCTCAGCTTCGGGAAGAGGGAAGAATAAGCCTCTAAGGAGTTGCCGAGAAGCCTTGGCTCTTATGAAGAGGATTGAGGCGGATATTCCATTAGGCGAGCCGCCTGCTTGGGCGGTTCTTGAGCGCGCTCTCCTCGACATCCTGAGCGAGTCTGTTCATCCGTTCTTGGAGAAATACACGCGGCCGGATGGGACGCTTATCTGGGGCGAGCAGGGCCACAGCCTCGACGACGCGTATGAGAGCTTCCACAACTGGCCTCTGCTTTACGCCCTGGGCGGAGCCGATCGGCTCCAGGCGCTCTCTAGGAAGGAGTGGAATGCCATGACCGAGCAATGGGCTCGGTACGGGCTCGTCCAGAAGGAGTACGATGTGGGCTCCGACTGGTTCCATCAGGGCGAGGGCTACATCTACTTCTACTTCCTAGGCCTCGTGGACCCCGTCCTTCCCGAGAACATGGAGCGGGCGAAGCGCTTCGCGGGCTTCTACCTGAACGAGGACCCGGACGTGAAGGAGCCCATCTATGACCCTGAGCGGAGGCTCATAAGGGCCTCGCATGTAGGCAGCCGGGGCGCAAGCTTCCACGACGACGAGGAGCACGTCTACGGCTGGGCGGAGTGGTCGGCGCCCTACGGGCTGCCGTTCGAGGACGTGCCGGGCATAACTGGCTTCGACGACCTCCGGGACCCAGAGAAGGCTAGGCGTATGGGCGAGGTGATGCACCGCCGGATGGACCGAGGCGACGTGGCCACGAACCTCGCCGCGACGAGCCTCGTAACGAACGCCTACCTCTACACGGGCGACGAGAAGTATAAGCGGTGGGTCTTGGAGTACCTCGAAGCCTGGATGGAGCGCACGCGGCGGAACGGCGGCATCATACCCGACAACGTGGGGCTTTCAGGCGAGATCGGCGAGTACATGGACGGCAAGTGGTGGGGAGGCCGCTACGGCTGGAGGGTCTATCATGGCTTCCTGAACATAGGCACGGCCGTGCTCGCCGCCTCCTTCAACGCCACGCTACTCACAGGCGACCTGCGGTATCTGGGCTTCATCCGGTCGCAGGTGGATGCTCTCATGAGCCAGGGCGTCGTCAAGGAGGGAGGGTTCCTCGTCCCGTACAAACACGGCGACCAAGGCTGGTTCGAGTACCAGTCTACGGGGCTCGAATCGCAGTTCCTCCAGATACTCGCTCATCTCTGGAGTATGTCGATGGACCCCGAGGACTGGGCCCGGATCGAGCGGCTCCGCGCCCTGAACCCTGCGGAGGACTGGAAGACCGTCGCGGCCGTGTGGTGGCGGAGCCACTGCCATGAGGCGCCCTGGCTTCGCTTCATCGCCGGCCAGAATCCCGATTACCCCGAGAGGGCGCTGCTCGTCAGCCTCCAGCGGCTCTATGAGCGGCTTGAGATGATCCGCAGCGATAAGGAGGACTTGACGAGGGTGAACGTGCATCACTGGCAGGACCGGAACCCCGTGACGACCGAGGCCCTCGTACAGCTCACGCTGGGCGCGCCCGGCATCATCTACTTCGGCGGGCTCCTGTCCGTCCGCGTCCGATACTTCGACCCAATACGGAAACGGCCCGGCCTGCCGCGCGATGTGGCGGCGCTCGTCGAGAAGCTGGAGGCAGAACGGACGGTTCTCTCTCTCGTCAACCTGAGCCCACGCGAGGCAAGGGAGGTCATCGTCCAAGCCGGCGCGTACGGGGAACACCGGTTCACCGAAGCCCGATACCAGGCGAGGAGGGCTGAGCGGCCGAACGAGCTTGAAGAAAGAACAGTGCAGGTTGACGACAGACACGTCCTCGTCCGTCTGCCGCCGGGAACCCAGATAAGGCTTGAGCTGGGAACGAGACGCTTCGTCCACCGTCCCTCCTATGCTTTCCCGTGGCACTAGGAGACACGCGTGTGGGAACCTGGCGCCTAAGAGTCCAGCCCCGGGCCTTCTACAACGCTTATTAGCGGTATCGAAGGCCTCATGGCAGCAAGCCCGGTTGCTGGCGTGGTCCCATGAGGATCAAGGAGATCGAGGCGATCCTTCTCTCATGTCTGGTTCCCGAGGAGAATGCCTGGAGGCTGGGCGGCCGTCTCCTGCCTGACGGCCGAACATACGCTCCAGGCCAGAAGGGCGTCAAGGTCGACCTGCTCATCCTGAAGATAGCCACGGACGAGGGCATCATGGGGCTCGGAGAGAGCTTCCACGCCGGGCTGAGGGAGAAAGCCCAGCTGGAGCAGCTGAAGCCAAGGCTGATCGGCGCAGACCCCTTCCAGCTGGCGCATCAGCCCTGCGGCCCCTGGCCGGGCATCATGGCCGGCGTGAACATCGCCTGCTGGGACATCATAGGCAAGGCTGCGAACCGGCCGCTCTGCGAGCTTCTCGGCGGGCCGTGCGCCGAGGAGGTCAGGCCTTACGCCAGCGGGGGCATTGACTGGAGCTTCCTAAAGGAGCCCGCGAGGCTCGTCCGCGAGGCTCAACGCTATCTGGAGGAGGGGTTCAAGGCCTTCAAGTTCAGGATTCCACCCGATGAGAGGGCTTTGGGCCTCATCAAGGCCTTGAGGGACGCCGTAGGAGACGAAATGAGCCTCCTGGTCGAGGCGAACATGCGGTTCAGAACCGCGAAGCAGGCCATACGGATAGCCAGGGGCTTCGAAAGATACGACCCGCTCTGGTTTGAGGAGCCCCTTCGCGCCAGCACGCCGGCCGATATGCGGGGCTACTTGGAGATTCGCGAGGCGGTCCCGGGCATCCCGGTCTCAGGGGGCGAGACGAAGACCTCCGCTGTGGAGTTTAAGCCCTGGGTCGAAAGCCACGCCTACGACATCGTGCAACCCGACTGCTCCATCGCCGGCGTGACGGAGGCCAGGCGGACCGCCTACCTCGCTGAGCTGGAAGGCCTTCTCTGCTGCCCGCATAACTGGGGCAACGCCATAGCCAACGCCGCCAACCTGCACCTTGTCGCGTCGATACCGAACCACTTCCTCCTAGAAGTGCAGAGAACATGGCATTGGAGTTGCCCCGCCTTCCGAGCCTTGGAGGGCACCGAGATCCTCAAGGAGCCGCTGGAGATGCGAAACGGCCTCCTCCGCGTTCCCAAGAAGCCCGGCCTGGGCATAGAGCTGAACGAAGAGGCCTTCCGGAGGTTCCCGTTCAAGGAAGGCCCTGAAACCGTCCCTTGGGAGACACCCGCAGCCTAGGTGAAGCACCTGGTCGATGGAGCTCCAGACGCTCAGGATGAGCCTTCCCGAAGAGAGCAGATAACCCTGTTCGCCTTCATCACCGCCTGGTTGGCGATGGGCTACTTAATGCCTGGGCTCTTGATAAACGGTCAGGTCGCCTGGAAGAGACCTCTGCCCATCCGCGAGGCCACTCTCTCCTGAGGCTAACGGCGACGCTCTGCGCATAAGGGGCCTAGCCTCAGGCTCTTGCCTTGGTCCTCTGCATTACGGTCGCGACGTGATGCCCAACCGCGAAGGCGGCTACGCGGTACGCGGAGGTTGCCCGATACAGTTAAGTCCTGACCGTAGATGCTCTATGCGAGGGTTCGGACGGGTTGGAGCCCAGAGAGCGGGTTTTCCAAGCCCTGGAGCACCGGGAGCCTGACATGATTCCCTTCTGGGGAGGCTTCAGCTCCATGGAGGCCCAGGCACGGTTCCTAGGCCCAAGCTACATCGGCGCGAGCGCTCTGGAGAAGACGGCCTTCACCTGTCGCCTCTTCAACTCCGACATCGCGAACCTGCCCACGGCCGGGTTTCCCGGCGGCCCCGGCATCTTCGAAGAGGTCGTCCAAGATGAGCCGGGTCATGTGATCGCGCGGAACCCCTTCGGCGGACTGCAGTACTGGCGTAAGAGCCCCTACTTCGCGAAGCCCCTTCACAGTCCCATAAGGCGGAAGAGCGACCTCGCCAGCCTGGAGCCCATCGACCTGGAGGCCTTCAAGCCCGGGATTCGGCGATTGGCGAAGGACGCCGTGGCGCTCAGGGAGCTAGGCTACTTCGTGATGACCGAGATCAAGGGCGCCTTCGAGACGCCCTGGATGTACCTTCGCGGCCTCGAAGCCTACCTGAAGGACGTGGCCTCTGATCCCGCGTTCGCGGCGCGGCTGACGGAGGCCGCGTTCAAGCCCATGATCAAGCTTACGGAGATGGTTCTAGACGAGGCGCGGTTCGACGCGGTCTGGATGACCGAGGACCTAGGCGAGGCCCGAGCCCCGCTCTTCAGGCCGGAAAGGTACCGTGCGTTATACCAGCCCTGGCATAAGGAGATCGTCCGGCGCATCCACGCGAAGCACGTGAAGGCGTTCCTCCACTCGCATGGGAACGTGATGCCGCTCTTCAAGGGCTTCGTCGAGGCGGGCTTCGACTCCGTAGATCCGCTTGACCCGGCGGATAACATGGACCTAGCCCGCGTTAAGGCGGAGTTCGGTCCACGCGTCACCCTGATGGGAGGCATCACCCGCGACATAGGCCTCATGCCCCCCGAGCGGCTGGAAAGGCACATAGAGGACCGGGCCCAGACAGCCGGGCCGGATGGCGGCTACATCCTCATGTGCGCAGGCGGCGTCCCACCGGAGATGAGCCTCGCAGGCTTCAACCTCTACCTGCGCTGCGTGGAGAAGTACCGGAGGCTGAGAGGAGCATCCCTTAGCCCTGGAGGCCCGAGACGATGACGAGCGACGCCCCGAAGGCCGTTCCTTACCGTACCGTGGCCGAGTGGGAACTCCGCAGCCAGCGGCCTTACGCCAACCCCTTTGTCGACGTGGCTGTGGACGGCGTGTTCACAAGTCCATCGGGTAAGGCCCTGGCGATCCCGGGCTTCTACGACGGCGAGAACACCTGGCGTATTCGGTTTAACCCCGGTGAGGTGGGTCGATGGACCTATCGGTTCTCCGCGCGTCCACCGAACCCAGAGCTTACGCAGGAGGGCTTCTTTGAGGTGACGCCTCGCTCGACGCGCGGTTTCCTGCAGTCCACGCCCGGCCGGGCGTGGGGCTTCCACTATGAGTCCGGCGAAGCCGTCTTCCTGCTGGGCGATACCGTCTATAACCTCTTCGGGATGGCCTACTGCGGCGCTGACGTGGCCTCGTTCCTAGACCGCCGCGCCCGTCAGGGCTTCGACCTCCTACGGATACGCGTGCCAGTCAGCCCCTTTCATCCGCCTGAGGGCTACAGCAGCTGGCAGACGCGGCGGACGTGGCCGTGGGGCGGCAGCGAGCAGTCCCCGCGGTTCGACCAGTTCAACCTCGACTACTTCCGTATCGTCGATCAGGTGATGCGTCAGATCGAGCGGCTAGGCATGGGCGTGGAGGTCATCATGGAGGCCTGGGGCTTCGAGTTCCCCTTCAACAGCCGCAGCATCTTCCTGCCAGAATGGGAGGAGCTCTGGATGCGATATCTCATCGCGCGGTACGACGCCTTCAACTGCGTCTACTTCTGGACGCTCATGAACGAGTACGAGTACTATCCGAACGGTGACTGGCACTACAAGCCCGTAGCCGACCGCTGGGCCATGCGGATGGCGCGGTGGGTGAAGGGCCTCGCCCAGCACGGGCATCTGGTCTCCGTGCACAATGGCCCCTGGGAGCCTTCCTTCGCCCGGCGTTTCGCCGCCGACCCTGAGGCCGTGGACGCGATCATGTTCCAATACTGGGGCGCGAGCGACGAGCAGAACGGCTGGCTGGCCGCCGGAATAGACGAGCAGATTCCCCGCAGCCTCAAGGACTGGCGTGGCTCCGCGGTCTTCGCCGAGTACGGCTACGAACGCAACCCCGAGCTGCCGCTGCTGGTCCCCGGCCACCGCTACTGCGACCTGGAGCATACGCGGCGCGGAGCCTGGCGGGGCGCCTTCAACGCCCTAGGCGTGGTCCACGGCTTCGAGAACTCCTGGGGGCCCTTCCAGCTCCTCGACCGCGACCAGCCCGGCTTGGCGTACCTGCTGCACCTACGCCGCTTCTTCACCGAGTTAGTCTCCTTCCCGGAGATGCGGCCGGCGCCAGACATCATCGTGCCCGGCGAGTATGCGCCCGGCCGTCGCCCCTTAGCCCTGGCCACGGCTGAACGTGACGTGATCGCTGTTTACCTGCCCGTCGGCGGCAAGGTGGAGTTAGCTCTGCCGATGGGCTGCATCTATCAGGCTGAGTGGTATGATCCACGAACCGCTGAGCTGCATCCAGTCGGCTCGGTGACCGGCGAGGCGGGGCTAGGCCTCACTGCGCCAGGAGGCCGCGACGGCAAGGGGCATCCATGGGACTGGGCGCTGATTCTCCGGGCGGGAGCTAGCCCATGAAAGTCCTGTTGATCGGCGGCACGGGGCTTGTCAGCACGCCTATCACGCGCTTCCTGCTGGAGCGTGGCGACGACGTGACGCTCTACAACCGGGGCGTTCATGAGGCAAGGATACTGGCTGGCGCGAAGAGAATCCTAGGCGACCGCCGGGACTACGCGTCCTTCGAGGCTCAGATGGCCGAGGCGGGGCGCTTCGACTGCGTGATAGACATGGTCTGCTACGTGCCGGAGGAAGCCCGGAGCGCGATGCGCGCCTTCCGAGGCCGCATCGGGCAGCTCATCTTCTGCGGCACCGTGGACGTCTACAGCAGGCCGGAGCCGCCGCGAGGCCGAGGTGGAGGCCAGGCTGAACGCGACCGAGGACCTCGTCGTCCAGATACTCCGAGAGGCCGTCAAGGAGAACCCTGAGATAGCAGAGAGGATGGGGGAGACCGACAAGCTACGCCAGGCGATAAACATCCTCTACCAAAGGTACAAGGCCAAGCCCGAACAGCCGGAGCAAGGCGGAAACCCGGACCGCTGGCTCGTCCAGACCACGCGGGCAGAGCAGGAGCTCGACCGCCTGCTTCAGGAGGGCTACGAGATCGTCATGAGGCTTGAGGATGGAAGATACAAGCTCAGGAAGAGGGCTACCCGGAAATAAAAAGAAGGGGAGGGTTATGCTACAGGCTTCATGCTCTCTAGGACCTTGAGTAGGTCCTCAGGGGTTAGCGGGTTCAGGACACCGATGTGGTAGGCGATCCCGTCTTTCCAGAAGGTCGATAACGTGAGCGCTCTTGGGCCAAGTGCCTCCTCCTCTATCCAGCCACTGTACCTCTTCTCGCCTATCACAACCCATCCTAGGTCTCCCACCTCCACCAGCCTCGTTGTGGTATCGTTTCCGATCACTTCTCGGAGTTCATCCAAGCTGGGCGGGTTGGGGTCGAGGACCAACTCCATGCTCACGCTGGTGAAACGCCAGTCAGGAAGCCTCCTATCGCTGTAGGCTATGATGACGGTCGATCCTATGTACACGTCCGCATACGTCAGGTTGCCCGGCAGCCACGTAGGCAGCATGAGCACTCTACGCCAAGCCTGCATCACCTTCTCGACCCCAGTAGGCAGCGAGTACCTCTCCCCGCCGTAAGTGATACCAGGCGCGGAGACGGAGGATGGGTAGGCACTCCCGCTTATTTCGACCTTCTCGCCCTCCTTGCTGCCGCCGTACTGGAAGTTGCCCACGTTGATCCTTGCAGGCACACTCGCAAACTCGTAGAAGAGAGAGGCTACTAGAGCTACGGAGACAACAGATACCAAGAACAAGGCAGTCGTTTTCCTGTTCAACGCTACTAGCCACCTCCGCTCGCGTAGAACTCATGATGCGTGACTTCCGTCAGCGAGTAAGGCGGGTCTCTCACAGGATAGTGTATCTCCCAGTAGAAGTAATAGTAGAGCGGGTCGTAGAACTTGAGTTCCCAGAAGTGCGTACCCGTAAGGCATATCCTTCCCGGGTCGCCCACATCAGACGCTGTCTCTGCCTTCGATCCCTCGTCCACTGCCCGGTAGTAGTTTTGGCCAACGTTAGTCGTCCAGACACGCGATCCGTCTATGTAGAACCGCCATTCCGTGATCGTTTTCGGGCCGGGCTCCCATGGCAGCTCCCAAGGATGCCTAGTAGCGTAGCTATGCCATGTTCCCGTAGCAGGACCATTGAAGTTAAACCAATGTTCAGGAGATAGTGGGTCGTCGTTCTCACCCATTCTTTCAACGTAGTAGCCGCTTATCTTGCTGCCACTACTGTTCAACCAGAACTTCGTGCCTTTCCCATATCCTACCTGTACCCAGTAACCATACCTCACAGATAGCTGGCTGCTTACCCACTCGTAGAAAGCTGAGAAATGCGGTCCATCTGGCAGGTTCGGGTTTATCGTGTAGATTTCCCCGTACGTCCCCGGCTTGCTCGGCTTGCTGTCATCCTGCCTGTTATAGAGCGTATAGCCTACCCACTTATGCCCTTGGGCCAAGACAGGCTGGATGCTCCATATCTGCGATGCCACCAAGGTCAAGAGAGCCATCAACGTCAGAAGACTTTTCCCTCTTTTCATGCGTAGATTCCCTCCCCCGATAATGCCCGGGGGTGGTAATATATAGACGTACCCGTATATATAAGCCATATCGCCACCTGCCCCATCGTTAGGCCGCCAAAGAAGCCTGCGCCTATAACGCCTACCCTGATCGGGTTGCCAGCCTCTTCACGCTCCATCAGCCTGAGCCTCGTAACACTGCTCGTCCTCGCACCCCCATAGAGTGAGCTTGGACCCTCACTGCCTTTAACCTTGGCGCCCAGGCCAACCCGGCTTTCTACCTGCGGCGATCCCTTCAGTTAGGGAAACGCTTGGGGCCACAGGGTCAGGCCGGAAGCCGCATATACGGGCTCGGCCGTGAATGCCGAGCAGCTTCCGTTAGGAAAGAGGACCATGATCAAGCTGAGCTTAGGCATTTCTGGGCTTAGGGCTGATGGAGGACTGGCAGATGGCAGAGAAGCTTAGGGTTGGGGTCGCCGGTCTTCATAGGGGTCCCTCCTTCATCCAGGCCTTCCGCGCCTTCAGGGAAACCGAGGTTACGGCCCTCTGCGACGTCGATCAGGAGACGCTGACGAAGGTAGGCGACTCCTTCGGCATCAAGGAGCGCTACCTAGACTATGAGGACATGCTCAGGAGCGGCGTGGAGGTCGCCGTCGTGGCGACGCCGATGCAGTTCCATGCGCCGCAGGCCATCTCCGCCCTGAAGTCGAACATCCACGTGCTAAGCGAGGTGACGGCCGCCATCTCCCTGGACGAGTGCTACCTGCTCTTAAAGGCGGCTAGAGCGAGCAAGGCGAAGTACATGATGGCGGAGAACTACTGCTACGTGAAGCCGAACGTGCTCGTCAAGAACATGGCTCGCCAAGGGCTCTTCGGCGAGGTCTACTTCGCCGAGGGCGAGTACGTGCATGACGTCAAGCACCTGCATCATGACAAGGCGGGGAAGCCCACGTGGCGCTACTACTGGCAGGTAGGCCGCAACGGCTGCACGTACGGCACGCACAGCCTCGGCCCCGTGCTCCAGTGGCTTAACGAGCGCGTCGTCACGGTCTCCTGCCTGGGCTCCGGGAGGCACACTGACCCGGAGCACGTGATGGAGGACACCGTCCTCATGCTCTGCAAGACCGAGAGCGGAGCGCTGATCAAGATCCGGCTGGACATGCTCTCGAACCGGCCGCATAGCATGGCCTACTACACGCTGCAGGGGACGAAGGGCTGCTACGAGGCGCCGCGGGGCTTCGGCGATGACCACAAGGTCTGGCTGAAGGGCTTCAGTCCCGACCCGAACAGGTGGCAGTCGCTCTGGGAGTACGAGGAACGATACTTGCCGGAGATCTGGCGAAAGCCCCCAGAGGAGGCCTTGAAGGCCGGCCACTGGGGCGGCGACTACTTCGTGGTCAAGGACTTCCTTGACAGCATCCTGAACGATACGCGGCCTCCGATCGACATCTATGACGCGCTCAGTTTCACCGCGCCCGGCCTCGTCTCCGAGGAATCCATCCGGCAGGGCGGGGAACCCCTGCCTGTCCCAGACTTTCGCGGTCTCTGATCACAGAGGGGAGCTGCGTTGAACCTCACGGGTAGGGAGAGGGCTCTCAGGGCGTTGATGCTCGAGGAGACCGATAGGGTTCCTATGGAGGGCGGCTGGTGCGCGCATCCGGGCTTTCTAGCCCAGGCGAGCGGGGTGAAGCTGAAGTACGGTTTCACGATGAACACCTGGGAGAATCCTATGAGGGCCGTCCTTCAGGCGTACAGGAACGTGGGCGCCGACATCATCATCCAGATGGTCCTGCCTAAGCCGCGTGAGCAGACCACGAAGGGTACCCTTGGCAGAGCGACGGAGTTCAGCCTCTCCGCGGCGCGGGACGTGGACCCGCTTCGTTTCAAGACGCCCGAGGACGTGGTCGAGTACGTCCGTGATCTGCCGAAGCTCGAAGACCTAAGGGCGGACTTCAGGTTCGACGAGGAGTACGACAGATACGTTACCGGCATGAAGCAGGCTCAGGAGGAGTGTGGCGACGGCATCCTATGGCTGCAGGGGTACGGCCAATGCGCCTTCATGTGGTACAGCCTCTTCGGCTACCGACCTTACCTGCTTGCGTGCGTACGGTACAAGAACGAGATGAAGTGGTTGTTCGAGTACTCCGCGGAGCAGGGTAGGCTTCAGAACGAGGTCATCGCGAAGGCCGTGAAGGAGGAGGGCCTGCCGCCCTTTGTCTACGGCGGCCAGGACATCTGCTACGACCACGGCCCCATGCTCTCGCCGAGGCTCTTAGATGAACTCTACTTCCCCTACCTGGCGAGGGCTCTGCAGCCCCTGAAGAACGCCGGAATCAAGACGATCTGGCACTGCGACGGGAACATAATGCCCATCCTTGAGAGGCTGATAGACGTAGGCATAGAAGGCCTCCAAGGGTTCCAGGAGGAGTCCGGAGTAGACTTCGCAAAGCTCGTCAACATGAGGGCGAAGTCGGGGAAGAAGCTCCTCCTCTTCGGCAGCGTCTCCGTGACGACCACGCTGCCCTTCGGCGCGGTGGAAGACGTGAAGAAGGACGTGGAGAGATGCATAGACCTTGCAGCCGCCGGGGGAGGCTATGTCCTAGCGCCGACGAGCACCGTGGGCCCCGATGTGCCCGCAGAGAACATCTTCGCCATGTACCAGCATGGGAGAACCTACAAGCCGAGCTGACACGGTAGACGAGGGAGAGAGGATATTCACATTCACCTGACTCTCTCCTCCTGCGCGTTCTTCAAGGGAACATCCTCGCGTCCGTCTTGCTCATATAGGACTAGGAGCGCATCCTCCTCCTAGCCCGGGCTAGGAGATCCTCTCGGGTTTGGACGGCAAGTGCACCAGGATTCTCATGGTTCTCCTTAAGGATGAGGAGCGCGCCGCCTGGACGGTGGAGAGGCTCTCAGCCCGGGCCAACCTGGCCTCTAGGGCGGTGTGGTATCACCTGAAGCACCTCGTCGGCGAGGGCCTCGTAAGCGAGCGCCAGACCGACTGGGGAAGCCTCTACACGCTCAGGATGAGCCTTCCGGGGGAGAACCCGTAGCGCGGGCTGAGGATCGCTTGACGATCGCCTCGTAGACTCTAGACAAGCCTCCTGAGTAGCCGCATGAAACCGGAGGCGGGCATGGCGATCAGAGCCGTTCTGCGCTAGGCTTCGGCTGATTCGGGGCCCGCCGGGCGCTCCCTTGGTGGCATGAAAACCACCTTGAAGCATGAGGAGAAGCCCCATAAACGCTCAATCTGCTCTCTGCGCCCTCCTTGGCGTCTATGGTCTTCGTGGAAAGCGCTTATTACCCGAGCGGCCCCAAGCATCCGGTCGGCGAAGCTGCAGGGGCATAGGTGGGATGAACACCCGGGAGCGTTTCCTCAGGTGTATGCGTTTCCAATCCGTGGATCGGCCTCCGAACTTCGAGCTGGGCTACTGGGGACAGACCGTGGAGCGGTGGCTTAGCGAGGGAATGCCCAAGGAAGCCTATCCCTGGGAGACCGAGCATGATCGGCTGGGCATACGCGTGGGGAGGCGCAAGTACGAGGGTCCCCTCTATGGGCATGCGTACTTCGGCATCGAGGACCGCCCCTGCGTGCCCCTGGAGCTCTTCGCGCTCCCGCCCTTCCAGGTCCAGGTTCTGGAGGAGACGGATCGCTACGTGCTCCACCGTGATGAGGACGGTATCCTGCGCCAAGCCCTGAAGGAGGGAACCGTTCGGGGAACCCGGCCTTCCATGGACACGTACCTGGACTTCCCGGTTAAGACTCGTGAGGACTTTGAGGAGATGAAGAAGCGGTATGACCCGCGGGATCCGAGGCGTTACCCGGAGGATTGGCCGGAGTTCCTGTCACGGTACGGAGGCGACCGGACGGTGCCCCTGTGCGCCGTGCCGAACGGGACGGTGGGCTTCTACAGCCTTGCGAGGCGATGGATGGGCACCGTGGGGCTTTCCAGGGCCTTCTTCACGCAGCCCGGGCTTGTGCATGAGATGATGGACTTCATCGCCGACTTCATCATGGAGGCGACGCATAAAGCCCTCCACGAGGTGCAACCGGATTACTTCAACTTCTTCGAGGACTTCGCCCACACGGGAGGCCCACACATGTCTCCGAGGCTGTTTAAGGAGTTCTTCCTTCCGGGCTACGGGCTGGTGACGGGCTTCCTCCGCAGGCACGGCGTGGAGATCATATGGCTGGACAGCGATGGAAACGTCGAGCCCTTGATTCCGCTCTTGATCGAGGCGGGCATCACCTGCCTCTGGCCGCTGGAGGCCGCCGCGGGGATGGACCCGCGTGAGGTAAGGCGCAAGCACGGCCGTGCGCTCGCCTTGAGCGGAGGCATCGACAAACGCGAGCTCGCCAGGGGCAAGGAGGCGATCGAGCGCGAGCTGAGGAGCAAGATTCCGGGGCTCCTCGCGGAGGGAGGCTACATCCCCACGCTGGACCACTCCTTTCCACCGGACATATCCTACGAGAACTTCCGCTACTACCTCCAGGCGAAGATGAAAGCCATGGAAGATACGTGAAGCCGTCTTGACGATGGAACCTGACGGCCCGGCGAAGAGCAGGGCCTCCGTGCTGCGCGTGTCCGCTCCCGTCCCCGTCCCCGGCGGGTTCCTCGCAGCACGCAGGCTGTTGGAGAACGGGGCATTGGGGCTTGATTTATCCGGAGATGATAAACTATATATCGTCGGGCTACAGATGTCCGAGGCACCTAGGAGAGTCTATGACATCCTCAGAGTTATTTCAGCCCATAGAGGAGCATCTGAAGACTTGGGAGCATATCTGTGCATTTTATGAGACTAAGGCGGAGCAGTTTCAGGTCATCATACCCTTCCTCGGCGGCGGGCTGCTCAAGCGGGAGAGGTGCCTCTACGTCGCGGACGAGAACACGGCCGCGGAGATCAAGGCCGGGCTCCTTATGCGCGGCCTCAACGTGGGCAGATATCTTCGCTCAGGTCAGCTCCGTGTCCTGGCGAGGAGGCCGTCGTACCTAGGCCTTCCGAGGTTCGACCGGCAGGAGGTGATCTCGTGGGCTGTCTCGGCTTTGAGGCAGGCCTTGGGCGAAGGCTACTCAGGGCTCAGGGTCGCGGTGGAGGCAAGCTGGATACTACGAGACCTAAGCAGCATAGAGGATTTCCTCTGGTGTGAGGCCATGTCGAACGCGGTCTTCAAGGGGCTTCCCCTGAAGGCCCTATGCCAGTATAACGCGAAGAGGTTCATGGGCGACGTGGTCCTAAAGGTCCTAAAGACTCATCCCCGCGTCCTGCTCGGCTTAGACCTCTACGAGAGCCAGTTCTATGAGTCGTTGATCCCGGCAAGCCGAGAGACCACGTCCCCGGAGGACTTCCAGATGCTGGGCTTTGACTAGCGGCGCGGCAACGCCATCGCTCTCACACCCTTTTTCCCCTCCATGAGCCTGCATCTCTTGCTGCAAGCTGTGGCTGCTTGAGGGCAACGGTGATCTGGGGCTCTGTGGCCGGATGGCCATGGTGCTTTCCCACCCTGGCTCTCAGGGCTGGCTGAGACTGCCCTAGGCCGGATGGGCCTTGGGGAGATGACTGGAGCCCCAGCTGGGCCGGGTTCAAGTATGAAAAAGAGAAAGAGAGGGGAGCGGGTTACTTTCTCCGCAGTGCTACGACGAGGGCGATGGCTAGTACGATCACGGCGATGCCTTCTGCAGCCGCCACCGTCGTCAGTGTGCTCGCCTGCCCGGCTAGGCTGCTTAGCTGGTCTGTCAGCGTCTCCACCTTGCCTGTCAGCGTGTCCATCTTCCCCGACAGCGTGCCGACCTGGTCCGTTACGGTTCCGACTCTGGTCCTGATCTCGCTGAGCGCAGAGGTGATCTCGGGCGCTAATGGGGCGGTGAAGGAAGCCGATCCTGCGTTGATCAGCCTCTCCGCGTCGGGCTTGGGGATGACCGCGTACTCTCCCTTCGCGAAGGGACCGTAGCTCTTGTCGTCAACGCCTGTGAAGGCCGTCACGGCGGCGGTGAACCATGTGCCCACGTACTCTATGACAACCGGCGGCGGCGCTGCGACTGGCTTGATCTGGAAGAGGACGAAGATGAACTCAGGCCACCATATGTAGGGCACGTGGTACATGTTCTCGTCCGACGGCCAGCCCGTCCAGTAGCTTGTGGAGAAAGTCTGAACGAACATCTTCTCGACAGCCGGTATGGTCACCAGGTCCCTCATCATGATGTAGATGCCCTGCTCGTAGAGGGCGGCTGCGGCGGGGTCGTCAGGGCTCATGGTCAGGAGCTGGTCGGTTATGGCGTTGAGCTCCGTGTTGTTGTACCTTGGGTTGGCTCCGTGGATGCCTCCGCCCACCGACCGTGTTCCGATGGGCACGTACCACTTGCCGTGGAGATTATCGAAGGTGTAAACCATGTCCCCTGGAAGCCATGCTCCCGTGCAGAGACTGCCCGTGCCGATATCGTACTGACCGAGTGCGCCGAACTCACCCCACATCGCCGGGTCCACGGTCCTCACGGAGGCGTCTATCCCTATCTTCTTCATCTCCTCCGCCAGGTCCGCGGCGATGTAGTACTCCTGTACGACGGTCTGCGGTCGGCTCGTGAGCTCCCATGAGAGCTTGGTGCCGTTCGGGGTCTCTCTTATGCCGTCTCCGTTCCTGTCCGTGAAGTTGAGGCTGTCAAGGATCTCAGCGGCCTTGGCGGGGTTGTACTCGAAGCTGAAGCCTAGTTCCTGCTCGATTCTCTGAAGCGCCTTCTGAGCCATGGGCACGTACTTGTCGAAGGCACCGTACTTCGGGATCGGCCATGGGTACGGGGAGACGTCCGCCTTCTCAGCCATAGGATAGAGCCTGCCCAGCTTCTCCCTGTTCAGCAGATAGGCTATGGCCCACCTCACCTCACGGATGTTCAACGGGTACTTGTCAAGGTTGATCGCGGAGACACCGAGTGGGCATGGGTCTAGGAACGATGCGATCGTCACGTTCGATGTCAACGCCCTAGCGGACCTTATCATCTGCCAGCTGAACAGGTGGGGCAGAGGAGCGTCTACCATGCCTCTTACGAAGTCCGCCAGGTCTATGTCGGGCGGCGGTGCGTACCGCCATATCACGTACTTAGGCGCCGGGAAGTACCCCAGGGCCTTAGCCCAGTAGTCCTCCCTTCGTTCCCATATGAACATGTTAAGCTCCGGGTAGACACGGTAGAGCTTGTAGGGGCCGGTGTCCACGGGCGGGAAGTTCTTGAAGGTTGTCGGGTCCTTGTCCTTCCATACGTGCTCAGGCACTATGTTGCCTTGAGTTCCACCCCACATTCGGAAGGAATGATGGAACCTGGGATTAGGCTTCTTCAGACGTATGACGGCCGTATAGTCATCGGTGGCCTCGGCTGACTCAACCCACTCCTCTACGAAGGCGTGGCCGAAGACGGCGGTGTTGTTCTTCAGCATGTTCAAGGTGAAAGCTATGTCCTTTGCCGTGTATGGTTGGCCGTCGTTTCTGAACTTCCCGAACTCGGCTCAGTCGCTTATCATGCAGCGGCTGCCGTGGTCGATATGGTTCTTGGGACTATCTGTGCTCATAGCCTGGGGCATAGGCGTGGTCGCAGGCACCCTTGTGGGGTGGAAACGAGGCACCAAGTTTGACTCAGCCATATTCACCTTCGCCCTCTGCATGTCTCAGATACCCCCGTACCTGGTGGCCCTCCTCTTGGTTCTGGGTCTCGCCTATGTCCTGGGGCTATTCCCCACAAGGTGGGCTTTCTCGCCCACTATGATGCCCACGCTGAGCCTGGAGTTCATAGGCGATGTCCTTTACCATGCCGCATTGCCAGCTCTATCCAACGTGCTGGTCGTGGCCTTCGGCTGGTTGGTCTCCACAAGGGCCTTGACGATAACGATTCTGGGAGAGGACTATCTTCTTTTCGCTCAGGCTAAAGGCTTGAGGAAGCTGAAGGTGATGAACAGGTATGTTCTGAGGAACGTCCTTCTGCCCCAGGTTACAGGCCTCGCGATGTCGCTCGGCTTCATCGTTAACGGGTTCTTCCTCATCGAGTGGATCTTCTCCTATCCAGGCATAGGAACCTTGCTCGTACAAGCTATCCCCGCCTTAGACTACAACACGATCCAGGGCATAATCCTGATATCCATCTTCGCGGTGCTCACAGCGAACCTGATAATAGACATCATATATCCTCTAATCGATCCGAGGATACAAACTGGAGGCTAAACGATTGAGTTCAAACGCTGAGAAAAAGTCGATTCTAAGACGATTCTTGTCGGGATTCTTATCCGTTCTAAGGGCCTCACACATACTGAAAGCTGGACTTGGCATCCTGCTCACGCTGGTATTCCTTGCCGCCTTTGAACCTTGGATAAACAGCTACCTACTTGGAGGCCACAAGTCCACGGAGTTCGGGCTCTTCGACATCCTTCTCCCCTTCTCCTACCAGCACCCGTTGGGGACGGACCATTTCGGCCGAGACATATTCACACTCCAGCTTACAGGGCTCAAGTACTCCCTGCTGATAGGCGTGATCGCGGGAGGATTAGCCACATTGGTAGCCGTGGTCGTAGCCACTATCGCGGGGTATACGGGTGGAAGGGCGGACGCATTGCTGAACTCTGCCACCAACGCGGTGCTTGTCACGCCCTCACTGCCGATACTGATGGCGATCTCGGCGTACGTGCGAATGGACCTGAGCCTGCTCTCGTTCACCCTGGCGGTTTTCAGCTGGCCGTGGGCTGCTCGCACGATAAGGGCGCAGATCCTCAGCCTGAGGGAAAGAGGGTACGTGGAGCTCGCGAAGCTAACGGGCCTCGGCGAGTTCGAGATAATGTTTACCGAGGTCCTGCCCAACCTGGTTCCCTTCATAGGGGTGGGGTTCTCCTATGCGACAATAGGCGCCATGTTGGCCGAGACGGGGCTTAGGGTCATAGGGTTGGGGCCGGGGGAGATTCCCTCCCTCGGGCTTCTGCTCAACTGGGCTATGGGCTTCGGTGCCTTTGCTCAAGGATACTACCACATGGTCCTAGCCCCAGCCGCCTTCCTCATCCTCGTCTTCATCTCGTTCAACCTGATCAACGTCGGCGTAGAGGAGATGTTCAACCCGAGGCTTAAGAAGATCACGGGGCTCTGACGATCATGGAGACCATACTCGAAGTCGAGGACCTGAGGGTCTACTACAAGAGCGTCTTAGGCGATTACAGGTCTGTGGACGGGGTCTCCTGCTCCGTTAACGCCAACGAGGTGTTCGGCGTAGCAGGTGAATCTGGATGCGGCAAGTCAACCCTCGTTGAGGGCATCTTGAGGCTCGTCAGGCCACCCGGGTACATAAAGAGCGGCCGAATCGTCTTCAGAAACGTCGATCTGCTAAGCCTGGCCGAGGAGGAGATCAGGAGACTGCGGTGGAAGGACCTCTCCTACATACCACAGGGCTCGATGAACTCATTGAACCCAGTCTTGAGGATCGAGGAGCAGATGATGGATGCTGTAACATCGCATACCGACATAGACAAGGAGGAGGCGAAGAGAATGGCGATATCCAGCCTCAAAGAGGTCGGCTTACCTGTGGAAGTAGCCAGAATGTACCCTCATGAACTCAGTGGCGGCATGAAGCAAAGGGTCATAATAGGCACGGCGATTCTGCTCAAGCCCAGCCTCGTAGTGGCAGATGAGCCCGTAACCGCCCTGGACGTGGTCGTTCAGAAGAGCGTCCTTCAGAGCATAGCCGAGCTGCGGGACAGATATGGGATAACAGTCATATTCGTAGCCCACGACCTAGCAGCCCACGCGGAGATAGTAGACCGGCTGGCGATAATGTACGCGGGCACGATCGTGGAGATCGGGTCGGTCTACGACATATTCCTAGATTCCCTGCATCCATACAGCAAGCTTCTCGTAGAAGCCGTGCCCTCCATGGAGAAGAAGGTTGTGAAGGGCATACCCGGGTTGGCCCCAAGCCCGTTGAACTGGCCTACGGGCTGCAGATTCCATCCAAGATGCCCGCAGGCCGAGGCCATGTGCTCCCAAGACCAGCCCCCGCTGAGGGAGGTAGGCAAGGGGAGATACGTAGCATGTCATCACTGCAGGCAGTAGGCATGACGCAGCCTCTTCTGGAGCTTAGGAACGTGACGAAGGATTTCAGGATAGGCGGAGGGCTGGGGCTCACAGAGGCGAAGACCATAAGGGCGGTAGACGGGATCTCGTTCACGATCCCTGGAGGAAACCCGAGCATCACGGCGTTGGTCGGCGAAAGCGGAAGCGGGAAGAGCACGACGGCCCGGCTTATCCTGGGCCTTTTGAAGCTGACCTCCGGCGAGGTACTGTACCGAGGAAAGGACACGAGGGTCTGGCTTGGGAAAGACAGGATGACTTACAGACGCGAGGTTCAGGTGATATTCCAGGACCCCTACAGCATATACAATCCCCTCTACAGGGTTGAACGCATACTCTACATGGCGATCAAGAAGTTCGGTTTAGCATCCTCACGGAACGAAGCCCACGAGATGATCATCGGATCGATGAGAGCTATGGGGTTGAGGCCTGAGGACCTCCTCGGCAGGTATCCGCATCAGATCAGCGGCGGTGAAAGACAGAGGCTCATGCTGGTCAGGATACTGCTCATGAAGCCCAGGCTGGTGGTCGCGGACGAGCCCGTGTCGATGATAGATGTCTCCCTTAGGTCCATCTTCCTAGATAACCTGCTAGACCTCAAGAACAGGATTAAGATGTCATGCCTCTACATAACCCACGACCTGAACATAGCCAACTACGTGGCCGACCAGATGATAGTCCTGTGTTATGGAAGAATAGTGGAGACGGGAAGGGTTCAGTCCTTAGTCGAAGAGCCCCTTCATCCCTACACGCAGACGCTGATCAGCGCTATACCCGTACCCGACCCTAGGAAGAGGTGGAAGGACACCGTCAAACTGGAGGCGTCAACGTTCAAGGAGCTCCGAGTGGAGGGGGCGTGCATATTCGTTAACAGATGCCCTCACGTCATGCCGACATGCAGGAAGAGCGTCCCTCCCTTGAGAGAGGTCAAGGAGGGACATGAAGCCGCCTGTTTCCTATACGCCTAGGATGATGCAAGCCTACCTCGGTGTTCTGCCTTTGGAAGAGGAAGGTTGGAATGGCGGGGGCGGCCGCAGGCTCTTCGCGCCTCAGTACGCGAATGCTGGCCGCGGCCTTGATCCTAGCCTCCTTGGCGATCGGGGTGATCGTCTTTACGATGATGCCCTCTAGAGAGGCGGATGTGGGGATGGAAGAGCAGGGCATTCTCGTCTTAGAAGGTAAAGGGGAGGTCGTAGGCAACCTGATGGCAGGCAAGCTGACCGAGACTGGTGTGGGGTTCTTCTCCTTCGGGGAGTACTTCGAGGCCAATCCGCTGATCGAGATAATCGATCCGAAGGTACGCCTACGGCGGCAGAGATGGGTTGACGGAGTCTCATATGGAGTGATCGCGGCAGATGGCTTAGACCTGACGGAAAGACTGGCGGCCTACGGCGATACGCTCGTCTACACGGTGGCTAACCCCTCGGATTCCAAGGTTAGGCTCAGGTTTGCCGGCGGGATGCAGGCCTTCAGCTGGTTCAACCCGGGTTACAGGACGCGGATCGCGCGGCTTGCCGACGTGAGGTTCGAGCACTCTGGCGCATACTTGAGCGGCGTCTATGCCGGAGGCTACTGGCTGTCCCTGGCCTCCAACAGGGGCCTAACGGCGGAGCTCAAGTCTGACCAGGCCAGTTACACCCTGGAACTGGAGCTGGACGCCGGGGATACCTTCACTCTTGCCGTGGCTGGAGCTAGCTCCGAGGACGAAGCCAAGAGGAGGGTCGAAGAGGCTTTGGCTGAGCCCTCTAGGGTAGAGGAGAGCAGGAAGGGAGAGGTCCAGTCCATGCTTGAGAAGGCTCCTGGGTTGAGGGGCGTGAAACCAGACTATGAGCAGCTCTGGAAGTACATGTGGTACGTCATACTCTCCAACAGGGTTTCCATATGGGGCCACCCCGCGTTGACCAGTCCATTCAACATGCCGAGCAAGTTCGTCTTCAGGCATCAGTGGCTTTGGGATTCGGCCTTCCACGCCATAGTGCTGGCCGAGTACAACGTGAGCATGGCTGAGGAGGAGCTTCTGAACCTTTTCGGGGCCCAGAAGCCTGACGGACGCATACCCCACGAGGTATTCCTGTCTAAGGAGTTCTGCAGCCTCTTCTGGAACGTGGACGATTACTCTCCCTGGACAACCCAGCCTCCCGTCTTGGGCATAGCGGTCAAGCGCATAATGGAGAAGGACGCAAGCATCGGCTTCCTCAGGAGGGCTTTCGAGGCCCTAGACCGCTATGATAGATGGTTCAGAAGCCACAGAGACGCCGACAGGGATCAGCTTATGGCCTACGTGGACTTCCTGGAGTCCGGCTGGGACAACGCGGTGCGGTGGGATGAAGCTCTAACGCTATTCACAAGGAACCCAGAGAAGTACAGGCAGCTTTACAGTGAGATCAGAATGGCGCCCGTGGAGGCCGTAGACCTGAACTGCTTCATCTACGTCCAGAGAACCGTTCTCTCAGAGCTAGCTGAGCGGCTGGGCTTGCAGGGCGAGGCTGAGGAGTACCGTAGGCTTGCCAATGAGACAGCCGAGGGAATAAGGAGGCGTATGTGGGACTCGGAGACAGGGTTCTACTATGATGTTCTGGAAGAGGACCACAGGCTTGTGAGGGTCAAGAGCCCCGCCGCCTTCACCACCCTGTACGCTGGATTAGCCACCGAGAATCAGGCAGAGGAGCTTCTAGGGCACCTGTTAGACCCTAAGGAGTTCTGGACTCGATTCCCACTTCCCACAGTGAGCGCGGATCACTCGGGCTATGATCCTAGAGGCTACTGGAGGGGGCGCTCATGGATAAATCAGCTGTGGCTCGCATATGAGGGCCTGAAGCTGTATGGGTTCGAGGAGGACGCTAGGCGTTTGGCCGAGAAGGCCCTGGATATGATGGCCTCAGGCCCCACGTGCAACGAGAACTACGACAGCTCCACGGGGGCGCCCCTTGGGGCACCGGATTTCGGATGGTCAACCCTGGCCCTAGACCTCATCACGGACCTGGCTACGGGCGCCCCTCAAGGATAGCACTTCTCCCATCAGGGCCAAAGAGTCTGAGTCAAGCCTGAGAAGCGCCTTGACCGGGCGGAGAGTCGGACGAAACGGAAGGAGGCGAGAGCAGCCTGTCAGACCAAGGCTTCAGGTATCCAAAACGCCGAGAAAAGCTATCAGGGAGAACAGATTCCGGTTTACAGGCTTTCTGTCCCCCATCGTGAACATGAGCGCCTCGTGCCACAGAGCGGCGTGAGCAAGGCCTCATCCAGGTGTTGGAGCGGTTGCCGCCGACAGGTAAGGAAGGCTTATCTTCTTGGCATAGAGCCCGTAAGCGGAAGCTTGCCTGACCAGGCTGGTGGTCTTTGGGGTATGAAGTACCGTGTCTTGGGAAGAACGGGCTTTAGGGTTTCGGAGCTGGGGCTTGGAGGGCACGAGTATGCGCGGTTCCTGAACCCTAGCCATTTCCCGGGCGCGAGGAAGCTTGAGGAGAAGGTGGGCGTTGAGGAGCTTCTGGAGACTCAGGGCCCGAGGACTGAGCTGATCAAGAGAGCGATAGACGCCGGGGTGAACTACTTCGACACGGGCATCGTGGAGGAGGCTCAGTCCCTAGGCCTGGCTTTGAAGACCCTTGGTCGCAGAAGCGAGGTGTACATAGCCGCTGAGGCTATTTTCCCGTTCAGGCGGTTGAAGGAGAGCCCGAGGCCGAGGTGGCGTGACGTGATCACGGAGGGAGTGGAGGACAGGCTGAGGACGCTTGAGACGGATTACATCGACGTCTTCAACATCCACATGCCTGAGGACGGCTACTCGCCTGAGAGGCTTGAGGTCACAGTGGAGGCCCTGAGAGAGGCTAAGGATCAGGGCAGGATACGTGCGATCGGCGCCGCAACCCACGAGTTAGGGTTCCTGGCTGAGCTCATGCGGAAGTATGACTGCTTCGACTCCGTGATGGTACCGTACAACTACCACGATCAAGAGGCCGGGAGGGTTCTCTTCTCGCTCTGTAAGGCGCTGGACATAGGCGTGGTCGTCATGAAGCCCCTCTGCTGGCCGTACTACGGCATCTCCTTCGCCCACTTCGCTCCCAGCGGCCTGGAGACGGCGGGTTACACCCCCGCCCAGACAAGCCTCAGATGGATACTCAAGTCGCCGGAGGCAAGCACCGTCGTGCCCGCAGCCAACACCCTAACAGAGCTTGAAGAGAACCTCGCCGCCATCACCAAGGAAGCCAGCATAGACGAGGAGCTACTCCGACGATGCCTTGAGGCAGCGCAGGGCGCGAAGGGAAGAGAGAAGCTCAGGGAACTGCTCACGGAAGGAGCGATAGCGCGCACCCGCGGGTACATCCGAGGATACGCCAAGAAAGCCCTGGAGATCGGCCCCGGCGTGATCTAAGGCGGGCTCCACTCGTAGTCTAGGCATCCACTCCCGTCGTTCCAAGGCAGACGCGAAGCCCCTGCTCTCCATGGCCCCATGCTCGGGAAGCTCTGCCAAACGGGCTACTGAGGTCAAAGGGGCGGAGAGACGAAGGGCATTTCTAAGCCTAGCTCACGGTTACACTTCAAGACAAACGCCTGGCAGATTCCCTGAAAGGAGTCTTCACCCTGAGCGTTGATGTGAAGAGACAGATAGACCACGCGAGAAGACCGACCGATCTCATCTCAAGAAGCCTCTGACCCCTAATGCGCCGGGGGATAGGTCTACACCCTCGTTTACACCCTCGGCTTACCGCTGTTTTCAGGCTTGAATCATAGCGGGTTCAGCTACGCTCTCCGCCCTGGCCGGCTACAGACTATGGCTCTCATATGTGAACTCGCGTGGTGAGGTGGATAGGGGCGAGACTTGGAGCGTTCTCGTCACCAAGACTGACTGTGAGTCGCACCTAGCAAGTTGGCAGGGAAGTCGTGGCCCGATGTATTGTTCTCGTACACAAAGCATAAGAGCATACCGACGCGCATCCGGCCTCTGCGTACCTCAGTTTGGGGTATGGGGGGCTCGGGTCGGGATAGGACGGAGAGCATTGTTCGTGCTTTCCTTCAGCTCCGCCTTGGGTTTCTCCCTCGCGGCGGAGTGCCGAGGAGGGGCGCGATGATAGAAAGTACCCCGTAAAACCGCGAAAGCGGGAAAAAGGAGGAACAGGAGTGAGGAAGCAAGTTCTAACCGCGTTCCTTGTGGGAACACTTCTCGCCGCGATAATTCCCGCGGTGTTTACCAAGGCAAGTGCGAGTACTGGACCCACAGTACCTATAGATTGGTGGCCAATGTTTCACCACGATCTAAGTCACACGGGCTACTCGTCCTCGACGGGCCCAGAGACGAGTGACATATTATGGGTCTACACTACCGGAGGGCCAATAGACATTGCCTCCCCAATAGCATCGAATGGTATTGTCTACATGACGTCGACCGACGGCAACCTGTACGCCCTCGACGCCGCTACAGGCGCCTACATATGGAGTTTCTTCGTAGGTATATACGCCCATTCTCCTGCCGTATCCGATGGTGTAGTCTACACGGGTTCCGGCCAAGCCGCTGGTGGTCGGCTCTACGCCCTAGACGCTGTCACAGGGACGCCATTGTGGGACTATCCTACTGGCGAGAGTGCCGTGAACACCGCTATCACGGTAGCTGATGGTATGATCTTCTTTGGCACTGGCATGTGGAGAGGGAAGATAATTGCATTAGATGCTTCCACACACAGTCCTGTTTGGGTTCGCGACACCTCTTCGTCTCATATCCAGTCTTCTCCTGCTGTGGTCGATGGTGTTGTCTACATCGGGGTCTATTGGGAAAACAAGGTATATGCTTTGAAGGCCTCCACAGGCGATGTCATATGGGCGTATTCTACGGGATATGTTGTGGGCTCTTCACCCGCGGTTGTTGACGGTATTGTCTACATTGGCTCACACGACCATAGGATCCACGCGATCAACGCCAAAACAGGAGACGGGATATGGACGTACGACACCGGAGACGAGATATGCGGCTCTCCAGCTGTAGCTGATGGAATGGTCTTTTGTGGTTCTCGTACAGGACTATATGCTTTGGACGCTCAGACGGGAGAGCTAAGATGGCATCAGGACATTGGAAACACGTTGTCTCCGGCCGTTGCCGAGGGCAAGGTTTACGCGGGTTCTGATTACGGCGTTTACTGCTTCGACGAGACGACTGGCGATATAATATGGACTCGTGCAACTGAAGGCGATTTTGACTCTTCCCCGGCCATCGCTGATGGTAAGGTATTCATCGGCTGTAATGACGGGAAAGTGTACTGTTTCGGCCGTGATACGCAAGGCCCAACCATATCTGACGTAATAGTAACTCCTAACCCAGTCGCTGTGAACACCCCAGTGGCTATGACTGCCGATGCCAGCGATTCAGGAACAGGTGGCTCCAACATAGCATCGGCCCAGTACAGCCTTGATGGTGGCATCTTTTGGAACCCTATGAGCGCGGAGGACGGAGCCTTTGATGAGGTGACAGAGGTTGTTCAGGCATCTTTTCCTCTTGCTACGGGTGTGTACAACATAGTTGTCCGTGCGACCGATGCGGCTGGAAACACCGGGCCTACGAGTGAATGCATTCTGCTGGCAGTCTACGACCCGACCGCTGGCTTCGTCACTGGTGGTGGCTGGATCAACTCTCCGGCGGGCGCCCATGCCGCTGACCCCAGTTTGACAGGGAGGGCTATGTTCGGCTTCGTCTCCAAGTACCAGAAGGGCGCCAGTGTGCCGACGGGGCAGACGGAGTTCCAGTTCCGCGTCGCAGACCTGAACTTCCACAGCACAAGCTACGAATGGCTCGTCGTTGCCGGAGCCAGGGCCCAATACAAGGGCTCAGGTATCATTAACGGTGCTGGAGACTACGGCTTCATGCTCACCGCTATAGACGGGCAGATCATCGGCGGTGGCGGCACAGACATGTTCCGAATCAAGATCTGGGACAAGGGATCCGGGAGCATCATCTACGACAACCAGATAGGTGCTGCAGACACCGCCGATCCGACGACGGCCATCGCGGGCGGTAGTATCGTCATCCACAAGGGTTAGCCAGCAGACGCCAGTAGCGCCGACCAGCCTCCTCTCTTTTTCTCCTTTTCCGACACGTAACAGTACAGTTAATGTGCAGTATCCGAGCAAGAAGAGCATAGGTGCGAAGTGAGGGGCGATCTTGCACCTGCTTTCTTCGCGGTAGATGGTCACAGATAAAACCAAAACATACTTCCTTGACCAAACCGAAGTAGACCAGTAGAAAAACCCACATTGAAAAGACTATACATGGCACAAGGAATAGAGCAGGTTACCCTCTAAGTCTTGCGCCGGGGGTGGGATTTGAACCCACGCGACTCGGATGAGTCACAGGCTCTCAAGGCCTACGTCGAGGAGGCTATCGGGTCTCTTCGTCTGCGCGTTGGTCCTGACTTCGCTACCCCGGCTGGGAAGCGATCCGCGGGTCGACGCTTTAAGGGCTTCTACGACTTGCCCAGCCTGAGCGGCTGGAAGAGCGTCAGGGCATTCTCGCCGAGTATCCTTCGCTCCGAGGCCTCCGAGGCCCTAAGCTCCTCGCGTAGCAGCCGCCTGTCTGACTCCAAGTGGCGCCGTTGGCACTCGGCGTCGCCGGCCATGCAGTCGCTTCCGTAGATGAGCCATTCGTCGCCGAGATAGGAGAGGGCCTTCCTCAGGGCGTCGAGGCGCCACTCGGGCGGCGTTCCGGGCGTTATGTCCACCTTCATCTGCGGCTCGCCTCCTGTCTCCCTTACAGCGGCGCGAAATCTCCCAGCGACGGCTATGCACTCGTCAGTCCAAGGCCAGCTAATATGCGCTAAAGCAAACCTTATCCTGGGGAAGTGCAGTAGCGCCTCGTAGTACGCGGGGCGGCAGAACCGCGAGGAGTCCTCGAAGCCCCAGAGGATGCCTGAGTGGAAGATGATGGGCACGCCCAGCTCCTGAACCTTACGGTACAGCGGCCAAAGCCGCTTATCGTACGGATACCAGTGATGCGGGATCATCTTGACGCCCCTGAGGTTCTTCTCTAGGATGGAGCGTTCCAGCTCCGCTACGGCCTTGGGGCCGAGCCTGGGCTCTACCCAGGTGAAGCCATAGAGCCTCTCAGGGTCCTCCACGACGAGCCTCGCGGCGAAATCCGTGAAGCCCCGCGTCTTCTCAAGGCTGAGGCCGCCGTAGGGCGCGAAGAGAAAGACCTTATCAACGCCAGCCTTGTCCAAGGCCTCCAGGACCCTCGAGGGCTCCTCCCGCCCGGTCATGTGAACATGGCAGTCAACGATCACGTTCAGCTTCCTCCGATCTATGCTGGCCGCTGTCTAGCGGCCGAGCGGATATAAGCGGACCCTAGGCTTTCTCCTCGCCGCAGAGCCTTCGCAGGCTCCGGGATACTCCTTTAAGCAAGTGGCCGGGGCTGTAACTCTCCTAAGAGGGCGCAGGGACGGAAAGCCCCGTGTCTGGGAAGAGCGACGGTGGTCAAGGCCAGCGTCGAAGCCTCCTCGCGGCAGTCGACCGGAGCCTCCTGATGCTCTTCCTGCTGAACACGGGCAACGCGTTGGCCATGGAGTCTGTGAACGCGCTCTTTCCGCTCTATGTTCAAAGCCTCGGGGCCTCTGTCCTCGAGGTGGGGCTCTTGCTCTCAGCCGCGGGGCTGGTGGCAACCGCCGTCATGCTCCCCAGCGGGTGGATGTCAGACCGCTTCGGCTGCAAGCCCGCCTTGATCCTGAGCGTCGCATTGGCCAGCTTCCCGCCCCTGCTCTATACGCTTGCCACCGACTGGCGACACCTCATCCCGTGGGCGATCGTCTACGCCGCGAGCTTCGCCGTCTTCATACCCGCGCGGATGGTCTACATCGCCGACTCAACGGACTCGGGCAGCAGGGTGAGGATGTACGGCTACATGAACCTCGCCTGGCCTATAGGCAGCCTCGTAGGCCCCGCCGCCGCCGGGGTTCTCGCCTTGGCCTGGGGCTTCCATTACCCCTTCTACTTCGCCGCGGGCGTATCCCTCCTATGCCTCCTTCCGGCTTTTCTCCTCGTGGAGACAAGGGCCTCGAAGCCCACCAACCCCGCCGTGCGAGAAACGGCTGCGAGAACCACGGGCTTCTCCCGAGAGACCATCTATCTGCTCGCGGTCCTCACGGTCTATCAGTTGCTCGTCGCGGCGGGCATAGGCACCACCTACTCGCTCCTGTCCATCTACCTGACCGAGGTCTTTGCCGCGGACAAGCTTCAAGTCGGCCTCTTCTTCTCCGTCGTAGGGATCTCGCTCTTCGGAAGCCAGCTCCTAGGCGGCTGGGCAAGTACGCGGCTCGGGCTCCGCAGGAGCATGGGCGCATGCCTAGCAGTCGCCTCGCCGCTCTTCCTCGCCTCTGCCTTCGCGCCGAGCTACGCCTCGTTCACGGTCACGTTCATGGCGCTCTACGCCGCGTACAGCATGACCTGGCCGGCCTCGGTCGCGATACTGATGAGCCTCGTCGACCGTTCCCGATGGGGCTTAGCCACGGGCATAAGGCAGACAGGCGTCAGGTTGGGCTTCACGATCGGACCGGCGCTCGGAGGCGCCCTATGGGAAGCCTACGGGCCTAGAGCCCCGTTCTACGCCTCCGCGGCGCTGATAGCGCTCTCCATCCTCTTCCTCAGCAAGCTCAGAGAAGAATGAGGCTTGGCTCAGCATCCCGCTCTATTCTAGGGGTCTGGAAAAAGAGGAGAGGTGGCTTCAAGGCTTGAAGCCTGAAGCCTACTTGGAAGCCGCTTTGACCATAAGCTGCCAGAGGCCGAGGACGTACTCCATGGTTGGCGGATAGCTCTGTACGACGGGCACAAACTCCGTGTACTTCTTCAAGGTAGGGCAGAACTGGTCGAACGTTTTCTCAAGGGCTTGTTTGCTGGGGGCGACCCAGACGCAGAAGGCTCCTTGGGCGGCTGTGCTGTAGGTGGCGCAGAGCTCGACGCCTTTAGGGCTCTTTCCCTCGACGATGGCAGTGAACCCCGCTATGAGTTCCTTCGTTATGGTTATCTCGTCCTGAGGCTTCCACTTGTGCACAGCTATGAAAGTCGGCATAGCTAATCCCTTATCACGCCCATTCAGTGTCAAACCTGAAAAGCCTTGTGGTCCATTTGAGCGCCTCAAATGCATAGACAGCCATGCTGCTGATCAGGCGAGTTTGCTCCACAAGCCAGCTTTAGACCGGAGCGATAGGGCCGTAGCGTCTTCATCATCTCAGGAGACACCGGCTTCGATCAGAGCTGTTCCGCGCTAGGTTTCCGTTGAATCAGGGCCTCCTAGGCGTTCGTTTGGTGGCATGAAACCACCTTACGGCATGGCAAGAGAGATGATGAACGCACGTCGCGCAGACGCCCACGAAGAGATGTAGGGATCTCTTCCACTGGACAATGAAAGAATGGTAAGCGTTAAGTGCGATCTGAGCCGAAGGTGTCATGGGTGATAGAATGCTCTTCATCACCTTGGCCAAGTGGAGGAGGAAGCCAACAAAGGAGACCGTTGCTCAGTCCGGGAAGCTGGTCGAGCAGATGGTCAAGGAGGGCGGCAAGGTCCTGGGCATGTACTGGACGCTGGGCAGGTACGACGCGGTTCTCATAGTGGAAGGCAAGGATGAGAAGACAGCCATGAAGGCCCTCTTGCGATGGGGCGACCTGGTCTCAACGGAAACTCTCGTCGCGCTACCCAGAGAAGAAGCCGTCAAGCTCCTCGAGGCGTAGCCATCAAACGTGAAGCCTAGCAACACCCGACGATCTTTTGAGCCCAAGAAGAGTGGGTTCGCCTCCCCTTTTTCTCGACCCCGGTAGATTGGCCACTCAACTTGAGTGACACTGTAGACAGAAGCTCTGAAAGAAATCAACAAGGATTGTTTGAAGGCTTGCTGCCAGCCTACGTTACGGGAGGCAGCCGATCTCCTCAAGCTCATCTGCGATGTCCTTTAAGCCCAGACCCTCCAGCCTCTCCCTTGTCGGCCGGCCTGTGGCCTTGTCCCATCCTCTAAGCTCATACAGCTCGTCGAGCAAGGCCCTGAACTTCTCCTCGTCTAGGGGGATGCCCTCGTAGTCGGGCCGCTTGAAGTAAGGTATCACCGTCTCATCATCTCGCCGAGTCCGTCCCTCGCGTATCATGATGGCCCTCTCTAGGTTGAAGACGCGTTCGCCCGCCCTGTCTAGCTCAGCCTCGCTCCACTCTACGCCCGTGGCCGCGGAGAAGAGCTTCGCCTCGGCGCTCGTGTCTCCGTAGCCGTCCGCGGCGTCGTGGCTGAAGATGAGCGGAAAGACCTGGTCGCAGATGGGCACGGAGTCCTTCACCACGAGCCGGTTCTGCTGCCAGAAGGCGGGCTGAGCCTTGTACGCGTAGCCGCTTTCAGGGTCCACGGACATCTCGGAGCCGTAAACCCTCGCCGCGGCCTTCTTGATATTCTCTATCGAGAGGGGGCCTCGGAACCTGTCCCACCACCAGGTGATCTCCTGGGCATAGCCGTGGCAGAGCGGGTCCCGCGAGTCCAAAGCCCACTCCAGGGCGGAGACGAGCCAGTAGGGGTAGCAGGGAGCGCCGAAGAAATGGCCGTCCCAATGCGTCTCGAAGCCATGTGCCACGTGCGGCAGAAACTCCTTCCCGCGGCTCAAGAGGTCCGCAGCCCTAGGAAGCCCCTCCGCGAAGACATCGCCTATGCCCTCACGGTACGCGATCTTCCTCAGAAGCCGGCTCCAGAACTCGCCGTTCTTCGGCTCCAGGGGCATGCCCATCTCCGCCTCGGTGATGAGCCCCTTCTCCACACACTGGTCCAGCCAGCGGCCTGCGCCCGTAAGCCCTAGCACGATCTCCCAGTGGTTTATCCCGTAGGCGTTCGCGAGCTGCGCCGCCTCGAAGCCCGCCTCCCAGGGCCTCAGCCGAAGGAACATCGGCGAAGCGCATTGGACCACGCCCGTCCAGGGGTCGGCTCTAAGCCTTCCTAGAACGTTCCTGTAGAGGATGTAGGCGTCCCCGCAGCCCTTCACCGTGCAACTTGCCGTGCAGGCCTTCCGGCTTGTCCCAGGCCTGGGACGCCATTCCCTCGCCGCCCGGGCCAAGCCTTGCACCTCCCGACAGGTTTCATGGAACCTCGAGGGATGAGCGATCCTCACGGCGCCGCTTCCGCGAACCACGATGGCCTTCAGCCTCTTCGCGCCCATGACGGCGCCGAAGCCGCCCTGCGCCGCCGCGTTCTCCAACCCGCTTTGGATGACCGCGATCCGGACGAGGTTCTCGCCCGCAGGCCCTATGCAGGCGATCTCCACGCCGCGGCCGTACTTCTCTAGGAGTGCTCTCTGCGCCGTGAAGGTGTCTAGGCCCCAGAGCTGACGGGCATCGAGGAGCTCTGCTCTTCCATCTACGACGGAAAGGTAGACGGGCTCGGCGGCTGCGCCGCTTGTGACGATGCCGTCGTAGCCCGCGTACTTCAGCTCCGCGCCGAAGTGGCCGCCGATGCTTGAACGCGTGTAATGCGGCCTAGGATAAGCCTGAGGCGCCACGCCTGTGACCGTCATCCTGCCGCCTGAGGTCGGAGCCAAGGTGCCTGTAAGCGGCCCCGTCATGAAGATCAACACGTTCCGTGGTTCGAACGCATCGATCGAGGCCGGTATCCTCTCCCAGGCGAGGCGGGCGGCTACGCCGCGGCCGCCGATGTACTCGGGAACGTAGTTCTCCGTGCTTATCGTGGTAAGCCGGCCCGCGGTCAGGTCGGCCTCCAGTATCCTTCCCGTCCAGCCGTAGAGCGTCACGTCAGGCACCCTTCAGGGCGACGATCTGGATCGCGTTAACCGGGCAGGTCTCCGCGCAGGCGGGTTTTCCGCCGCAGAGGTCGCACTTCACGTAGATGCCCCTCGCGGCGTTAAGCCTGATCACGCCGCCCTCGCGGTTGAAGGGACAGGCCTTTGCACATTCGCCGCAGCCCGTGCATTTCTCGGCCACGATCAGCCTGGCGCCCGTGGCCTCGTCTATGGTCATGGCGCCCGGGACCGGGCAGGCGTAGAGGCAGAGGGGCTTGCCGCACTGCCAGCAGAGGTCGGCCTTAACCTCAGCCTTGAACTGGTCGAGGTCTATCCGGAGCCTCGCCAAGGAGGGGCCGCAGGCTCCCTCGTGCGTAAGCGAACAGACCAGTTCGCAGCAGCGACACCACCAGCACGTGTCAGCGTCAAACCTGAGCCGGAACCTGGCCGGGGGCAGAGGTCGCATCGCCATCAGGGGTCACAGCCGCCTACCTGCTAGGCCGCGGCAAAAAGGCTTGCCACCGCGTGGACGCTCTATGTTAGGTAGGCGCTCGTGATGTACCTCATCATCATCCTGTGGCTGTTGAAGTAGTACGCGGTCTTCCCGATGGAGTTCTTCATCATCTTTATCCACTCGTCTCTTCTCTCGTAGAACGTGGGGATTACCAGGTACTTCAGCTTGTTGTACAGGTCCTCGATCTCCTGCCTTCTCCCTTCCTGCTCTGGAATGGGTGCGTCCGGGTGCGGGCCTATCGCCCAGCCTGTGACGCCCTCGATCCAGCCTTCCACCCACCAGCCGTCTAGGACGCTGAAGTTCACTACGCCGTTATGTGCGGCCTTCATCCCGCTCGTCCCAGAGGCCTCCAGCGGAGGCAGAGGCGTGTTCAGCCAGACGTCAACGCCCGAGGTGAGCCTGCCCGCCATCTCCATATCGTAGTCCTCCAGATAGACGATCCTCATCTCGTCCTTCAGCCGCGCTATGTGGCCGTGGATCTCCCTGATCATCATCTTGCCCTGCTGGTCTCTGGGATGCGTTTTCCCGGCAAAGATCAGCTGGAGTCTTCCCCGGCTGTTCGCCTCCCTTAGCCTCGCCTCGTCGGAGAAGATGAAGGTCGGCCTCTTGTAGGCCGTGGCCCTCCTGGCGAATCCTATGGTTAACGTGTCAGGATCCATCGTGACGCCCTCTCTCTCCTTGGCGAACTCGACCAACATCCTCTTGGCTTTCAGGTGCGCGTCCCACACCTCTTCTCCGGGGATCTCTGCCACGCGTACGAGCAACTCGGGCTCGTTCGCCCATCCTGGGATGTACTTGTCGAAGAGCTCCCTGAAGCACGGGCAGGTCCACGTGTGGGAGTGGACGCCGTTGGTCACCACGCGGACATAATGCCCGGGAAAGAGCTTCTTGGAGTACTCTACATGCTCCTCGGAGACTCCGTTCACGTACTTGCTGAGGTTCAATGCCAGCATGGTCAGGTTCAGCCTGTCTTCTCCACCGTAGTCCTTTAGGACATCCAAGGGAAACTCGTCGCCCAGCAGCTCTTGAACGAGGCTGTAGGGGAACTTGTCCATCGCGGCCTCCACGGGCGTATGCGTCGTGAAGACGCATCGGTCGATCACCTTATCATGGTTCCAGTTGTTCTCCCTAAGCAGCTCAAGGGTGAGAAGGCTTGAGTGGCCTTCATTCATATGATATTTCCTAACGTTGAAGTTCAACGCCTTAAGCATCCTTGTTCCGCCGATGCCAAGAACGATCTCCTGCCTCAACCTGTATCTCTCGTCGCCTCCGTAAAGGTAATGGGCGATCTCCCTATCCTCTTGGGCGTTTCCATCAAGATCCGTGTCCAGGAAGAGTATGGGAACGACTCCGCCGGTGAAGCTCTCATATTCGTAAAGCCAGGCCTGGACCTGAACGTCTCTGCCGCCGATTCTCACCTGCGTTCTGCTGGGCAGGAGGCCCAGCAGCTGCGCGGGGTCCCACTCGTCGGGATACTCCAGTTGCTGCCCATCAGCGGTTATCTTCTGCTTCAGGTACCCTTTTCGGCTTACGAGCGTCACGGCGACGAGCGGAACCCTCAGGTCGGCGCTGGACCGTATGGTATCTCCGGCTAGGACGCCTAGTCCGCCGCTGTATGTGGGGATCTCGCTCCTGATGCCCACCTCCATGGAGAAATAGGCGATCCTGGGGCTTTCCAGGAAGCTACGCATACAAGTGTCGCTGTCGAAGTAGTAGAGTCTACCCATGAAGGTGACTTTGAACCGTGCGCTCTCGGAATCTACCAGCATCCCACATGCCGGGTCTCTCACGATCATAGGCTCAGTCTCACCCCTAGGCGTGACCTTGATCTCCTCTGGGCCGTGTCCTAATACCTTTTCGTCTCCGGTAAGGCTGTCTCTTGAGGCTTCTCTCCCGGTGGGTCGCATGCGCGTCTCAGGGCGTATCGCAGGCTGGGAGAGTAGCCTTATGAGGGAGGAGAAGGCTGGTCTTGCCTGACCGCTCGAAGGAATAGGATGCTCCTTATATGCCTAGTTTGCGGCTGGATATACGACTCGGCGCGGGGAGATCCCAAGGAGGGCGTGAAGCCCGGAACCCCGTTCGAGTCACTTCCCGCCAGCTGGGTCTGTCCCTTCTGCAAGGCTAAGAAGGCATACTTCATACCGTTCATCAACGGCCTCGTCCGCTGGGACATGGGCGACGGACCGGCGAAGACAGCCACAATGACGGCGCTGGACGCCATAGCTGAGGAGCACAGGATCATCGAACGGATGCTCGCGGTCTTGACCACGGCGCAGGCCTGGCTGAAGAAGGGCGAGGCAGTCGCGCCAAACCAGCTCCTAGAGGCCGTAGACTTCCTCAAGGTCTTCGCCGACCGACTCCATCATGGAAAGGAGGAGGGCGTCCTCTTCCCAGCCTTGGAAAGCCATGGGATGGCGAGGACCCGCGGGCCCATTGGACTGCTCCTGCAGGAGCATGCCGAGGTGCGAATGATCATCAAGGCCTTGGCCGACGCCATTCCCGAGTACGAGCGGAGCGGAGGCAAGGCAGCGGAGAAGATCGCGGGCTCTCTTGCCCTATTGCTGGAGCTCTACCCTCAGCACACGGCGAAGGAGGACAACTACATCTTCCCCAGGGGAGGCCTGCTCCTCGGCAAGGCAGACCTGAAGGGGGTGCTCGTCGAGTTCAGGAAATTCGATGAGCACGCCGGCTTCAACACTCGGAGAAAGTACCTTGAGCTGGTTAAGAGGCTGGGGAAAGAGCTCGGTGGGGCAGGGGAGATAGGCCTGGAAGAGCGGCATCGGGACGACGGTCGAGGAGGATGAGCGTTCGCAAGCCTGGGCGGTGGAAGGCTCAGTCTCGCGTCTAGCTTCAGGTCTCCGCAAGCCTTTTAGATGGCGCTTGGCCCTCTGCGTCTTGGTGCATCGGCGGGTGAGGGGCCACCCCCGTTCCGCCTCTGGATAGAAACCCCGGGCGGTGGGAATACGGCAAGGTTCAACAGGACGCTTTGCTTGAAGCCAGCAGGTCGGCTTGATGCTCGTCAGGTGAAGGAGGTTCCGTGCAAGATACGGCTTGATGAGAGGCCTGTGCAGCTAAGCGTGGCCTCCGAGGGAGGCGCGTGGAGAAGCGGGGGCACGCGCATGAACGCCAGGGAGTTAAGCCTGGCGATAGTCTTCGCGGCGCTCTACGCTGTGCTGGTGATGGTCTTCGGCATAATCTCATACGGCCCGGTGCAGCTCAGGGTGGCGGATGCCTTGATCGCCCTCGCTGCCCTCTTCGGCGGCCCGGTCATCCTGGGCGTAAGCCTGGGCGCTCTCATAGGCAACACGTACACTAACGTCCTCATCTACTGGATTGGGCCGGTCGACATCCTCTTCGGGCCGGTAGCTAACCTCATCTCTGCCAGCCTCATCTTCGCGCTTAGAAGGCGTAGGTTCCTCGCATGCCTCGTAGGCGCCCTGCCCATAGGCCTCATTGTCGGCTCCTACCTCTCGCTCTTCTTCCCTCCGCCAGAGGCCTTCGACCTAAACCTGCCACCGTGGCTCGCGATGGTCATCAGCATCACCTTGAGCAGCCTCGTAGCCATCGCCGGGATAGGCTACGTGCTCCTGAACGCCCTGAGCAGGCCGGGCATCGTGAAGCCCCTCACGGCTCGCGGGTTGAGGCTCTACCTGCCCAGAGTAGGGAATGCCCAAGGTACGTGACCTACCTGAACGGAAGGGTTATATAACGGGTCTCTACACGTTCCCATGCGTCTACGTTATCTAACAGAATGTGGGAATATGTTTGAAGACCTTACGCGTAGGGTTGTGGGGATAAAGCCTGAGGAGTTTCCCGCCGATTCTGTTTGGTTGAACACGGTTAAGCCTCTGTCGCTGGGGATGCTTAAGGGCCACGTGGTGGTGTTGGATTTCTGGACGTACTGCTGCATTAACTGCATACACATGATCCCGGAGCTGAAGTGGATCGAGAGGAAATACGCTGGTAAGCCCGTGGTGGTGATAGGCGTCCACTCGGCCAAGTTCCATAACGAGAATGATCCCGCTAACATCGACGAGGCTATCCAGAGATACGGTGTAGAGCATGCTGTGGTTGTCGATAGGGACAGGAGGATGTGGGAAGCCTATGGCGTTAGCGGATGGCCTACTGTCGTGATGATAGACCCCGCGGGGGACGTCGTCTATCATCGATCCGGTGAGGGACAGAGGGAGGCCATAGACGCCGTGATAGGGGCTCTCCTTGAGAGGCATGGCAAGCTGGGAGGGCTCGCAACGCCGATAGAGATCGAGAGGCCAGAGGTCAAGACGGAGTGGATGCTGTCTTACCCGGGGAAGCTCTCCTTCTCGCCCGATTGGGCTACGTTCGCGTTAAGCGACTCGAACCATAACAGGGTCCTCCTTATCGACATCGACGGCAAGATCGCTGAGGAGATCGGTGGAGGAGAAGAGGGGCTGCGGGATAGTGGTTTCGAGGATTCCCTTTTCTTCAGGCCTCAGGGCGTGCTCTGGGTGGACGATAGGATCTACGTCGCGGATACAGAGAACCACGCCTTAAGGGAGATCGACCTCCGGGCTAGGAGGGTGAAGACCCTGGCGGGGACGGGGCGACATGGCCACGCACTCAGGTCAGGCGTAAGGGGGACCGAGGTCTCCCTGAGTTCTCCCTGGGACCTCGCGTACAGCGATGGGACGGTCTTCATGGCCATGGCGGGAACCCACCAGATCTGGCTCTACGATACTCAATCGGGAACCGTAAGCCTACTCGCAGGAACCGGGTTCGAGGGCATAGTTGACGGCGATCGGCTTACAGCCGAGTTCGCCCAGCCGAGTGGCTTATCCGTGGACGACGATCGCCTCTACGTGGCCGACAGTGAGGCATCGGCGGTTCGGCGCATAGACCTAAGGAGCGGAATGGCGAAGACGGTCGTTGGGGCGGGGCTCTTCATCTTCGGTGACGAGGATGGGCCGCTGGAGCAGGCGAGGCTCCAGCATCCTCTGGGCGTGTTCGCTCAAGGCGATAGCGTCTTTGTCGCGGACACGTATAATCACGCCATCCGCCTTATCGACCTCTCGAAGAGGCAGGTGAGCACGCTGGTTGGCATGGATAAGACGAAGGCTCTTTGCAGGATCGATGATCCTGAGTGTGACACGTTAGGGCTGTATGAGCCCAGCGACGTGAAGCTTCATAAAGATGGACGGCTGTTCATCGCGGACACAGACAACCATCTGGTAAGGATATTCGATCTGGACAGGCTGATACTGCAGACGCTGAGCCTCAAAGCATAGGGAGGAACGATCGAGTCTAGGTTGGTCTCCGCGGCTCTCTACGCCTGCTTTCTCTCCCTGCCTCTGACCATGGATGTGAGGGTGCCGGCGAGGGCTATTGCGGCTCCGACGAGGAAGGCCCTGCTGAGGCCTTGTATGAAGGCCTCCGCTGCGACCGGTTTGCCGCCTCCGCCGAAGATGGCTGCGAGCACCTCGGGCGGAACCACGGTGGCGGCGACGGCGCCCATGATGGCTAGGCCGAGCGATTGGCCCATGAACCTCATGGTGGCCAGGGTTCCAGACGCTACCCCCAGCCGTGGCTTCTCCACCGAGCCCATGACTGAGCTGGTGTTAGGCGAGGAGAAGAGGCCCATGCCCACGCCCAGCGTGAAGAGGCCCGCCACGACGTGCAGAAGCGGTGAATCCAAGCCCAGTTGGCTTAGAAGGAAGAGGGCTGCGCTGATGAGGGCCATCCCTACCGAGGCGAAGGCCCGTGAACCAAAGCGGTCTGACAGCCAGCCACTGACGGGGGCGAGGAGGGCCATCGGGACGGGCATCGAGATCAGCATCAGCCCCGCCTGAGCCGGCGTGTAGCCCATCACGCGCTGAAGGTAGAAGGAGATGAAGAACGTCACCCCGGAGATCGAGGTGTAATTCAAGAGAGCCGCAAGGTTTGCCGCCGCGAAGAGCCTGTTCCCCCTGAAGAGGCCTAGGTCCAGAAGGGCCTCCTTGCCCTCTCTCCGCTCGACGAGGAGGAAAAGCGCCAGGAGCGCCAAGCCGCCCGGTAGGGCGGCTAGGATGAGGGGGTCTGTCCAACGGATGCCCCCGCCCAGCGTCAGGGCTAGGAGAACGAGCGAAAGTCCCCCTGAGAACGAGGCGGCGCCGGGGAGGTCGAAGCCCCTGTTCTGGGGCCTATCTACGGCGGGGTCGCGAAGCCTCATAGCCGCGAGGGAGACGACGGCGATGCCGATGGGGATGTTCACGTAGAAGATGGACCTCCAGCCTAAGGCTTGGACCAAGAGGCCCCCGAGCGTTGGGCCTACTGAGAGGCCGGTGTAAACGGCCATGGTGTTCACGCCTAACGCTTTTCCACGTTCCTTCGGGGGAAACGTGTCCGTGACGATGGCGGCGGAGGTGGCCCCGACCATCGCTGCGCCGACGCCTTGAGCCCCACGGAAGACGATCAGTTGCTCCCCGCTCTGAGCGAGGCCGCAGAGGGCTGAGGCCACGGTGAAGATCGAGAAGCCCGTGGCAAAGAAGAGCTTACGTCCCCTGACGTCCGAGAGCCTCCCAAAGGTCAGGAGCAGGGTCCCAAGGCAGAGCAGGTAAGCGATGGGCACCCAGACCACCTGGGCGTAGCCCATCTGAAGCGCTGCGGCGATAGTGGGCAGGGCGACGCTCACGATGCTCCCGTCAAGAGGCGTCATGAAGGCCCCCAGCGTCGTGACGAAGAGGACCAGCCGCCTGTAAGAGGCCTCATGCGCAGAGCCCGCGGAGACCACCACGCCTAGCTCAAGGCTCCCAGCCTATCACGCCTACAGCCGAATATCTAGCTTCCCGTTCACCGAGCCGATCGCTGAGGACCGAAGGCTCTTCCAACGAATCCCGGCCTCAGGCCCTTGAAGAGCCCATGCGCAGCGGCCTAGAGAACGAGCTACGGTAGGCGACCAGCGCCTTTGCCACGAGGCCTCCCTTAAATAAGCCCGGGACCTAAGGGCTTCATGGAGCGCTGAGGGCCGATGCCCTACTGCCCAAGCTGTGGAACCGAGGTTAGTGAGGAGATGAGCTTCTGCAACCGCTGCGGTCAGCCTCTGAAGGCGCCAGGAGGCCCGACGCCAGTTGCTCCCGCTCCGCTGAGACCGGAGCGGTATGAAGGAGCGCGGAAGGACGAGGCTGGGTTCCATCCGTGGTTCCACTACGCGATGGGCCCGCTCATAGGAGGCTCGGTTCTCATCGCGCTAGGCCTGTTGTTCTACCTTATCACGACCGGTATGCTAAGCGGCGTCCTCTTCCTGCCCGTCTTCCTGGCGCTCATCGGCCTGCTCGTGATCGTCCTAGGCGTCTACGCCGCGGCGACCGCGAGGAGAACACGTCGCCCTTAGCCTGATACCGGTCTTCCCCCGGCATCAGCCCGGCTTCTCGGCTCCTAGGCCTGATGGCGTACCCGCGGGACTACAATCCTATTACGGGCCTCCGGCTTGATATGCCTCGACGATTCATGGGCGCCCGGCTTTCCAGAGGCGAGCTACTCCAGCTAGCGGTCGAGGTGGAGAACGGCGCCGCCGGTTCTACGACGCGGCCTCGGCGGCGTTCAAGGAGCTGAAGGTACCGTTTGAAAGGCTGGCCGATGAAGAGAGGGACCACGCCCTCATGTATTCTAGGCTCCTGAGTCTCCCCGGCGAGGCTGTCCCCGAGGCTGGGAGGCATCTTCAGGCCCTCGGAGGGGAGAGGATGATAGACCAGCTGAGGCAGGCGAAGACGCGGGCTGAGAGCCTGCGAGACAGCTTCGACGCCCTCGCAGCCGCGCTGGGGCTGGAGAAGGACACCCTGCTGCTCTATTACGCGTTCGCCGAGATGCTCACGGGCGACGATAGGAGAACGGTCCTAGATATCATGGAGCTGGAGAAACACCACCTCACGGAGGTAGCAGACCTGATCGTGCGGGGCAGCTCCTCTTCATGAGGGGCGAAAGCCTCCCGGTTCGAAAGGGTTAAAGCCTACAGTTCGAGCGTTAACCGCGGGAGAGCCCGAGCCTCATCTAGCCATGTTATACGAGCGTA
>Ga0315307_1000016_pt1 | contig 68879 bp, 71 predicted proteins | sample TDP2_MG_FD_203079 | JGI IMG/M metagenome (GOLD analysis project Ga0315307, IMG submission 203079) | Freshwater sediment microbial communities from Lake Towuti, South Sulawesi, Indonesia - TDP2 | ecosystem: Environmental > Aquatic > Freshwater > Lake > Sediment | place: Indonesia: South Sulawesi...
CAAGCCCGGTGCTATACTCGGACTGACATGAACTGGTTGCTATCCGCCCTGGATGACTGGGCGGGTTCGAGCAGGATCCAGGAGAGGCTCGCCTCGGCGGGCGTCTCCCGGGTGCGCGTAGATGGGGCGATCGAGCCAGTCAAGGCGCTACTCATCGCCAGCCTTGGGCGCGCCTCTGAGCAGCCCATCCTCGTCATCTCGCCCACGAGCGAGACGGCCCAGCGCGTCTGCGAGGACGCTCAGGCCTTCCTCCTCGAGGCCGGGGGGCCGTCGGAGGACGAGCGCGTCGTCCTCCTCCCCTCTCTCGAAGCCCTGCTCTACGAGGACGTGGCCCCAGACCCGCGGCTGATCGGCGATCGGCTGCGGGCGCTGCGCAAGCTGCTGCTCTCCGAGCCAGGCATCGTCGTGGCCAGCGCCGCAGCAGTGTTCCAGCGCTGCCTGCCACCCGAGGCACTGCGCCAGGCCTTCTTCTCTCTCAGGCCGGGCGAGCCGGTGGACCGGGACTCGCTTGTTGAGCGCCTAGTCGCCCTCGGCTATGAGCGCGAGGAGATGGTCGAGGCGCCTGGCGAGTTCGGAGTCCGCGGCGGCGTTATTGACGTCTACCCCACCGCCGCGAGCTGTCCCTACCGCATCGAGCTGTTCGGCGAGGAGACCGAGAGCATCCGCGCCTTCGACCCGGCCACGCAGCGCTCCATCGCCCCGGCCGAGGCAGTGTCTCTGCTCCCGGCCCGGGAGGTGCTCCTCACCGAGGAGGCGGTGGCCCGCGCCCTGCCACCCATAGAGGCATCGCTCAGCCAGCAGGCGGGGGCGCTCCGCGCTGCCGGCAAGGAGCTCGAGGCCGAGCGGCTGGAGGGGCGCATCGCCGACGTCATCCAGGGGCTTCGCCAGCGCGTCTACGTGCGCGGGCTGGAGTACCTCCTCCCGTTCCTCTACCCTGACGCGCCCACTGTGCTAGATCATCTGCCGGCCGACTCAATAGTCGTCGTGGACGAGCCCGGCCGACTGGCGGAGCACTACCAGGAGCTGCAGGAAGACCTCCTCCAGGTAGCGGCTGCTCGCCTGGACCAGGGCCTGTTGCTGCCGCTGCCGGAACGCCTGCACCTCGACCCGGAGGCGGTGCAGCGGGCGCTCGACCAGCGCCGAGTGCTCGAACTGTGCCTCATTGGGGCGGGGCCAGCGCGGACCCCGGGGTTCCAGGTCAGCATCTCGTCACAGCATATGGACGAGTTCGCGGGCGACTTCGAGCGCCTCGGGCACGAGCTTCAGCGCGCCCAGCGGCTCTCCCAGCGAGTACTGATCACCACCCGCCAGGCCGACCGCCTGATCGAGATGCTCGACGAATCCGGCCTGGGCGGGGTCGTGCGAGAGCGCCCCGACATTCAGCCGCGGCCGGGCCAGATCGTTATCTCCGAGCGGCCCCTGAGCCAGGGCTTCCGCCTCCCCGAGGTGGGGCTGGCCGCGCTCACCGACCGTGAGATCTTCGGCTGGCGGCGAGCCCGGCGACCCGTCCGGCGCCGCGCGCCTGAGGGAGTGCCGATCGCGGCACTCACCGATCTCACCACCGGAGACTACGTGGTCCACATCAACCACGGCATCGGCGTCTACCGGGGCCTGGTGCGCCGACTGGCCGACCAGGCCCAGCGGGAGTTTATCCTCATCGAATACGCGGGCAGCGACAAGCTCTATGTCCCCACCGACCAGTTCGACCGGGTACAGAAGTACTTGGGAGGAGAGGAAGAGCGCCCCCAGGTCCATCGCCTGGGCGGGAGCGAGTGGGAGCGGGTCAAGCGCCGGGCGCGCAAGTCCGCGCAGGAGCTGGCCGGCGAGCTGGTACGGCTTTATGCGGCGCGCCAGCGCCAGCCGGGGCACGCCTTCGGGCCTGACACCCCCTGGCAGCGGGAGATGGAGGACGGCTTCGAGTACGAGGAGACCCCCGATCAGCTCGCCTCGATAGCAGATGTCAAGCAGGACATGGAGACGCCTCGGCCCATGGACCGCCTGGTGTGCGGTGACGTCGGCTACGGCAAGACCGAGGTCGCCATCCGCGCTGCCTTCAAGGCCGTCATGGACGGCAAGCAGGTGGCCGTGCTGGCGCCGACCACCGTGCTTGCCCAGCAGCACTCGACGACCTTCAGCGAGCGCCTGATGCCTTATCCGGTGCGTGTGGAGCTGCTCAGCCGCTTCCGCACCCAGAAGGAGCAGGTCAAGGTGGTCGAGGGGCTGGCCGCGGGGACCGTGGACATCGTGATCGGCACCCACCGGCTGCTCTCCAAGGACATCCGGTTCAAGGATCTGGGCTTGGTGGTCGTGGATGAGGAGCAGCGCTTCGGCGTGCGCCACAAGGAGAAGCTCAAGCAGCTTCGCACCACTGTGGATGTGCTCACCATGACCGCTACGCCCATCCCCCGCACCCTGCACATGGCCCTGAGCGGCATCCGGGACATGAGCCTGATCAACGATCCACCCGAAGGCCGCACCGCCATCATCACCCGCGCGATGGAGCGCGATGACTGGGTGGCGCGAGAGGCCATCATGCGCGAGCTCGACCGCGGCGGCCAGGTGTACTACGTGCACAACCGGGTGGAGTCAATTGGGCATGTCGCGCAGCACCTGCGTCAGCTTGTCCCCCACGCGCGCCTCGCGGTCGCCCACGGCCAAATGGATGAGCGTGAGCTCGAGAGCGCGATGCTCGACTTCTATGCTGGCGACGCGCAGGTGCTGGTGGCGACCACCATCATCGAGAACGGCCTGGACATCCCCAATGCCAACACCTTGATCGTCAGTGACTCCGATCGGCTCGGGCTGGCCCAGCTCTACCAGCTTCGGGGACGTGTGGGCCGGTCGAATCGCCAGGCCTACGCCTACCTGACGTGGACGCCCCTGAAGCGCCTCACCGAGCAGGCGGAGAAGCGCATCGCCGCGATCCGCGAGTTCTCCGAGCTGGGCTCCGGCTTCAGGATCGCGCTGCGCGATCTGGAGATTCGCGGCGCCGGCAATCTCCTGGGCCCGGAGCAGCATGGCTTCGTCGCCGCAGTCGGGTTCGACCTCTACATGGAGATGCTCCAGGATGCTGTCCTGGAGGCCAAGGGAGAAGCCCCCGCGCCGCGTCCCCAGGTGAGCGTGGACCTGCCGGTCAACGCCTACCTGCCGGCAGACTACGCTCCCGATCTGAACCAGCGCATAGACCTCTACCGGCGGCTGGCGAGCGCGCCAGATGAGCGGCGCCTCGAGGCCCTCGAGGAAGAGATCGCCGACCGCTTCGGCCAGCCGCTGCCCGAGGCGGTGCGCAACCTGGTGCGGCTGGCTCGGCTCAAGGTCCGGTGCGCCGCGGCCGGCGTGCACAGCGTTGCCACCGAGGACAACCTGGTGCTGCTCCGCCTGAGCGACGACCGGCGGCTCACGCCGCTGATGTCGCAGCGGCTCCAGCGCGCCCTGCGGCCTGAGATCAGGATCTGGCTCGCGCTGACGGCCCACGACCGCGTGGTGATCTCCCGGCGCAAAGCCGATGCCGCGGGCCTGTTCGCCCGTCTCGAAGAGACCCTGGACCAGCTCGGCGCGCTGCCCCTCGAGGAGGAGGCCCGGCGGCACCAGCGCCGGGAGAGCGTGGTTGCAGGCCGATGAGGAGAGATCCATGCCGAGAGTAGTTGACATCTCCTTCCGGCGGGCCGGCCGACTCTACCGCTTTGAGGCCGGGCAACTCGGCCTCGCCCCCGGGGATTATGTAGTTGCGCGGACCGCCCGAGGACTGGAGCTGGGCATGGTGCGCTCGAAGCCGCGGGAGATGCCCGAGGCCGACCCCGAGCTCAGGCCGATCGAGCGCAAGGCGACGCCCGAGGACATCCGTCGCGACCGCGCCAATATCGAGCGCGAGCAGGAAGCGATAGCCGTGGCAGCCCAGAAGATCGCCGAGCACGGGCTTCCCATGAAGCTGATCGAGGCCGAGTGCAGCCTCGACGGAGGCCGCATCGTGCTCCACTTCAGCGCTGAGAACCGGGTAGACTTCCGCGCCCTGGTGCGCGACCTGGCCCAGGCGCTTCACGCCCGCATCGAGCTCCACCAAGTGGGCGTGCGCGACGAAGCCAAGTTCCGCGGCGGCTTCGGCCCCTGCGGCCGGCCCCTCTGCTGCGCCACCTTCCTCACCCAGTTCGACCCGGTGGGCATCAGGATGGCCAAAGAGCAAGACCTCTCGCTCAACCCGCAGAAGATCTCCGGCACCTGCGGCCGGCTGATGTGCTGCCTCAGCTACGAGTACGAGCACTACCACGAGGCCAAGCAGTGCCTGCCGAAGGTGGGGGCCCGCATCCAGACAGAGAAGGGACCCGGCAAGATCGAGGATATCAACGTACTGCGGGGCCGCGTCCTCGTGACCCTCGAGGAGGGCGGACACCTCGAGCTCCCCGCGGCCGCCGTCGCCTGCCACCGGCCCGGCTGCATACATGGGCAGGCGGGAGCGGCCCCATCTCCCGGCTCCGACGACGAGCCACATCGCGACGAAGTGCTCTGACTTCCTGATCCCTCAGAGCTGCACCGCGCCCGTGTCCTTCCGGATCCGCAGCCATAGTGGCTCGGGGAAGCTGCGCACGAACACCTCGTACTCGTTCCCCTCGTGCCGCACGTAGATGGTGCTGTGCCGATCATCGCGAGAGAACGGGTCAATGCCGGCCATGATCCGCACCCGCCGGACGGCGCTGGCATAGTCGTCCAGCGGGATCGTCTCAATCGCTCCCCCTTCCTTCATGACTACGGCTTCGCCTCTCTCCTCCTTGGTGGCGCGTAGCTCAATGCCCTCGGCCCCGGCGCGAAAGGCGCTGACCAAGAGCGCGTTCACCTGCTTGACCACCGGGTGCTCCTCTGCCCTCCGCTCAGGCGGTTCGGGCGCCTCGCCTGGCAGAGCGCAGAGCGGAGGGAGCTTGCCCTGCGCTTCCAGCTTAGCCTCGTAGTCCAGCAGGCCCGCGGTTCGTGCCAGCATCGCATCCAGAGAAGCGTGGTGCACGCCGATGGTCAGTAGCTGGCGCATCACCGGGCCAAACAGCCCCGGATAGCTGTAGATCACCGGCCGCGGCTTGCCTGATCGCAGTTCCGCCTGGGTGAGTGCCAGCGGCGATCCGGCGCCGGCCTCCTCCCGCATTCTCCGGGCGATCTCCCGCAGCGCCGGGTGACCAAACTCGGACAGGGTCTCGAGCGCCACCAGCAGCGGGACCCCGGCGCTGAGCATGTGTCCGAACCGCCAGCACCACTCCGCCAGCTCAGCGCGCGACACTTGCTCCTCACCCAAGCCCGAAGGCAGAGCAAGGCCCTGCTCCATGCGCTCGGCCATCCTCTTCATCGTTTGGTCCAGGATCCCGCCGATCTCGCCAGCTCTCACCGATCCGATGTACCCCTCATCGAAGACCTCAGGCCGGGCCCGCATGGCGTCAGACATCTGCTCCCCGCGACTGAGCCGGTCTCGGATCTCGCGGCTAATGTCCCGGAAGCGGAAGCTGGTCTCCTCCTCCTCAAGCGCAGCAAGGGCCGAGAACAATGGCACACCCTCCGCGATCGTGGTTGCGAAGCGGCGCGTCCAGAGGGCAAGCTCATCTCGCAGAGATCGCGCAGCCTCTTGCTTCCTAGCCATCTCCGGCCTCCTCGTCGCTGAGATCAACCAGCAGCACCGGCTGCCGGCCCCAAGGTCGGCTCTGTGCCATCTGCTGGGGTTGCTTCGCGGCTGCCGCGCGGTGGTCCCTGAGCAGCTCCCCAAGCAGCCGCTCCCGGAACTCCCTGTTCGGCTCCGCGGCCGCGGCTGACTGCCGCAGGGCCTGCACCGACTGACGGATGCTCTCCACCTCCCAGGCACAGCGACGACAGCCGATGAGGTGAGCCTGCACCTGCTCTGCCAGCTCCTCCCCCAACTCCTCATCCAGGTAGTTCGCCAACAGGCTGCTAGCCAGCTTGCAGTCCATCACTTCTCCTCCATGCCCAGCACTGCCACTACAGATTCCCTTGCATCAGGGGAAGACCCCTGATGCAAGAGAATCCCCCAGAAGGGCGCCAGACGCTCTCCTGGGGAGTCTCTTGAGTCATGGTCTCTCACCATGATTCAAGAGACTCTGTAGTGCGTCTCGCAAGGCCTGGCGAGCCCGGAAGTGCAGGGACTTCGTTGCCGCTGGAGAGCGACCCATGGCCTGTGCCGCCTCTCCATTGGTCAACCCGTCCACATCGCGCATCATCAGCACCGTGCGATAGTCAGGCGGCAACTGCCGCAAAGCCTCCTGCACGACCAGGCGCAGAATCGGCTCCCCCGCCGGATCATCGCCTCTCCCCCAGCCCTCCTCTGTCAGCTCCTCAAGCGAGATCACCTGAAGCCAGCGCCCCCGCCGCAGGCGGTTCAGGCAGAGATTGCGGGCGATGCGGAACAGCCAGCCCGAGAAGCTGCCATCGCCCCGGTAATCGCGAGCGTAGCGGAAGGCTTGCAGGAAGGTCTCGCTGGCGATCTCCTCCGCCTCCTCGGGCCGGCCCAGTAGCCGGACCGCGAAGCGGAAGACACGATCCAGATAGCGGTGGTAGAGCAGCCGGAGGGCAGCTTCGTCGCCTTGCTGCAAGAGTCTCACCGCCTCAGCATCGCTCAGCTCTGCGTCGGCCACCTCGCGCCTCCATCCCAAAGGACGTCGGCAAGCGCGCATCTGGGTTCGCGGCTCGGCCAGCCGAATCCCTCCAATCTTGCCGGGGCTGCGCGGCGGTTCCTGCTTTCTGGCCTGGGGTCGTCAAGAGGCCGAGGCAGGAAACCCCTGCGGCTGGAAGAACCCATGCCGTCGCGCCTCAGGCTCAGCGCAGAAGCGCCTGGCCTGGTGCGACACTGGGGGCAGCGCGTGCCGCGCGGCCCCAGGCAGAGCGGAGGAGAGATGCCCAAAGTCAGACTCGGTCTCATCGGATGCGGCGGCATCATGAGCATGCACGTAAACCAGCTTGAGCCGGTCAGAGCGGCGAGGATCGTGGGGCTGGCAGATCCCAGCGGCAAGATGCTGGCGCGCTTCAAGTCCCGCCATCCCCAGTTGGCTGATCTGCCCACCTTCTCGGACTATCGCAAGCTGCTGGACGCAGTGGAGATGGACGGGGTGATCATCGCTTCCCCGCACACCATCCACTATGAGCAGATCATGACCTGCCTAGACCAGGGGCTCCACGTGCTGACCGAGAAGCCGATGGTGTGCTCGGTAGCGCACGCCAAGGCCGTGATCCGAAAGTCGCAGCAGAAGAGGCGAGTCCTCATGATCTCCTATCAGCGCCATTTCTCTCCCGCTTTCCGGGCGGCGCGGGAAATGGTGCAGTCCGGCGAGATCGGCCGGGTCACCTACATCGCGGCGCTGCAAGGACAGGAGTGGCTGAGGGGCACGAGGGGCAGCTGGCGCCAGAAGCCAGAGCTCAGCGGCGGCGGCCAGCTCACCGACTCGGCGAGCCATCTGCTGGACATCATCCTCTGGGTCACGGACCTGCAGCCGCTGAACGTCTATGCCAAGATAGACCACCGCAACAGTCCGGTGGACGTCAACTCGAGCCTGACGGTCGGGTTCAGGGGCGGGGCGATCGGCAACATCGCGGTGGTCGGCGACGCACCAGGATGGTGGGAGGAGGTCACTTACTACGGTGAGAAGGGCGCGGTCTATATCCGCCGCGACCGGGTGCTGCACCAGAGGCCGAACCCGAAGGGATGGGGCGCAGTGACCGAGGACGTGACCGACAAGGTGAAGTATAAGGGGAACGCGGACAAGAACTTCGTGGACTCCATCCTCGGCAAGGACGAGCCGCAGACCCCACCCGTCTGGGGCCTGCGAGTGATTCAACTCACCGAGGCCGCCTGGGAGTCAGGGCGGACCGGCAAGCTGACCGCGGTGAAGACTTAGCCCTCTTCTTCGCCCCGCAGGGCCTCGCGGAGACGAGCGAACCACCCCTTCGGGAGGTCCACCTCGTCTCCGCCCTCGCGGGCGAACTCTCTGAGCAGCTCCTGCTGGCGTGGGGTCAGCCGCGCAGGGGTGACCACGCGCACCCTCACGTAGAGGGAGCCGCGCACCCCGGTGCGCGCGTCCGGCAGCCCGTGTCCGTGCAGTTGCAGCGTCTCGCCGGTCTGCGTACCGGGCGAGATGGCCAGCTCGGCGGGGCCATCCGCCAGCGTTGGCACCTGGACGATGCCTCCCAGCGCCGCGGTGACGAAGGCGATGGGCACCTCGCAGCGCAGGTCTCGGCCCCGCCGGCGGAAGAACTCGTGCGGCCTCACGTGAACCACCACGTACAGGTCGCCGGCGGGTGCGCCTCGCTCCCCGGCCTCTCCTTCAGCATTCAAGCGCAACGTGGCGCCGTCCTCGACCCCGGCCGGAATGGAAACCGTCAGCTCCTCGGCGGCCGCTCGCCGGCCGCTGCCGCGGCACTCGCGGCAGGGGTCGGAGATAAGCCTGCCCACCCCTGCGCAGTGTGGGCAGGTGGTTACGGTGGAGAGCCGACCAAAGGGCGTCGAGGTGGTCTGTCGCACTTGCCCCGTGCCCCCGCAGGTCGGGCAGGCCCGCTCGCCGGACTTCGAGCGGCTCCCTGTGCCCTCACACGCCCGGCAGGCGCGCAGGCGCTCGACCTCGACCTCACGGTCTACTCCGGTCGCGGCCTCGGCCAGCTCAACTTCCAGGTCATAGCGCAGGTCCGCGCCCCGCGCCGAGCGGGGCCCGCCCGCCGCGCCGGTGCCGAAGAAGGCGTCGAAGAGGCCCCCAAACCCGAGGTCCTCCCAGAGGTCACTGGTGATCACCGGCCGCCCGGTCCGGCCGTACCTGTCGTACTCAGCGCGGCGCTCCGCATCGCTGAGCACCGCGTAGGCCTCGGCGATCTCCTTGAAGCGGGCCTCAGCGCCGGGCTCGGCGTTCACATCTGGGTGGTACCGCCGCGCTAGCCGCCGGAAGGCTCGCTTGATCTCCTCCTGCGAGGCATGGCGACCCACCCCGAGGATCTCGTAGTAATCCTGCTCCTCGGCCATCACCCAACCGGCGCCTCACTCAGGTTCTTGTTCCTCCGACTTCGCCCCGTGGAGTCGCACCTCTCCCCGCGCGATCTCGCTGATCGCCCGGATGATCAGCTTTCCACCACTGGGCACCAGCGCGCTGTCCGTGCGCTCCTTGAGATCATGGGCGCGCTTGGCCACACCCGCCACCAACGCGTACTTCCCGAATCGCTTTGCCAGTCTATCTACCACTTCCACCTGCACGCTCCGTCCGCGGGGAGACCGTGCTCTCATACTCCCTCGACCTCGCGAAGAATCAACTCCACTATATGGAGCCTCTCCCTGCCCTGTCAAGCCGGCCAGCCGACTGGCCGAACCAGCGCTCGCGCTGCGCCTCCTCCAGCGGCAGTCGTCCTTGCAGCAGGCTTCGCACTGGCGCGAAGCTGAGCCTGTGCTCAGGGCAGGGCCCCAGCTCCAGCAACTTCGCCCGGTGCCCTCTGGTCGCGTAGCCCTTATGATTTCTGAACCCGTATTCCGGATAGAGCGCGTCAAGGTCACGCATCATCCGGTCTCGCACCACCTTGGCCACCACCGAGGCCGCGGCGATGGAGGCGCAGAGGTGGTCGCCTCTCACTACCGCCTGCTGCGGGGTAGCGCAGCCGGGCAGCTTCTCGCCGTCCACCAGGACCAGGTCGGGCTGCGGATCGAGCTGCTCGATCGCCTCCCGCATGGCGTGCCGGTTTGCCTGGAGGACATTCATTCGGTCAATCATCCTCGCGTCGGCGATCCCCACTGCGATGGCCAGCGCGCGCTTCTGGATCAGCTCGTAAAGGCGCTCCCGCTCCTCGGCCATCAGCACCTTGGAGTCGTGCAGCCCAGGCAGCCGGCAGCGCCAGGGAAGGATGGCGGCCGCGGCCACCACCGGTCCGGCCAGCGGACCTCGGCCGGCTTCGTCAACGCCCGCGATCCGCGCGTAGCCCTCGGCGCGCAGCCTCTGCTCGATCCTCCACCGACCCCACACCAGTTCGCTCCCTCAGGGGAGGCGACCACCGCCGCCCGCCACCCGAAGCGGCTCGGAGGCGACCTTGGGCCCACCCTCCAGGCGAACCTGCCGGCTATCGCCCACCAGCCTGACGCGGGTCAGCGGCCAGAAGATCGCCATCGCCTTGCCGAGCACCCGGCTTGCCCCCAGGTCCGGCCGCGGCTCCACCCTCCCGTCAACCACCTCGGCCCATCGGTGGCTGTCATTGCTGTCATTGCGGTTATCGCCCAACACGAAGTAGCAGTCGCGCGGCACGACGTAGGGCTTGCCTGTCGCCAGGCCGAAGCTGTCTACCGGCCAGTCGTAGTCCGGCAGAGGGACGCCCGGCGGCTCCTCCAGACGGCTGCCGTTGATGAACACCCCCACTCCGCGCCTGATCTCGACGGCATCTCCCGGCAGCCCGACCAGGCGCTTCACGAAGTCCTTCTTGCCGTCTCCCTGCTGGAGCGCCTGGCGGGGAGCATCGAACACGATGATGTCGCCGCGCTGAGGCGGGTTCAGCCGATAGAGGAACTTGTTCACCAGGATCCGGTCCCCATCCAGCAGAGCCGGCACCATGGACCGGGAGGGAATGTAGAACGCCTGCACCACGAAGGGCCGGATGAGCAGGAACACCAGCACGAACGCGATCAGCCCCGAGTCCAGCAGCTCGACCATGAATGGCCGGGCCGGGGCGCGCCGCCACAGCCCCCAGATGATCCGGAGGAGTGCCAGCACCCCAATCAGGGCAGCGATCTTCCAGGGCTGGTCGAGGTTCATCGAGAGGGCACGACGCTCCGGGACCCCGGGCCGCTCGCCTCGCTAGGCCTGGCGATCTTCCTTGATGCGGGCCGCCCGGCCCACGCGGCCTCGCAGGTAGTACAGCTTCGCTCGCCTCACCTTCCCGCGGCGGGTCACCTTGAGGCCCTCCAACCGCGGCGAGTGCAGCAGGAAGGTTCGCTCCACCCCCACCCCGTGGGTGACGCGGCGCACCGTGAAAGTCTCCTTGATCCCACTGTTGCGCCGGGCGATCACCACGCCCTCGTAAGGCTGGATCCGTTCCTTGCCACCCTCGGTCACCCGGATCCGTACTGTGACGTTGTCCCCGGGCCCGAACTCCGGCACCCCCCTGCGTAGGTGGGCCTTCTCGATCTCCTTCAGTGCCTGCTGCATCCCGAGCACTCCTGTAACAAAAGCCTGGCGAGGACCTCGCCAGGACAACGCACTCACCATGGCCGTCCCCTGGAGTATACCACAGCGCCGTTGGGCGAGGCAAGACCGGCCGCGGCCCCGGTCTTGCCCAGCAGGGGTGGCAGGCTTCCCCAGGCGCATTTCATGCCAGCATAGGTGCGGGCCAGCCAGGCGGTTCCAGGGCTATGAAATGCGCTCTACTCCCATCGGAACGTCTTCGCCGACACCACCACTCCCACCACCAGCACGCCAACCAGCACCACTACCTCGGTCAGGTGGCGAGCCCAGCTCTCACCGATCCACAGCCCCCTCAGCAGGTTCACCACATGGGCCAGCGGGAACACCTGCGCGAACCGCCGCACCGCCTCCGGGAGACTCTCCCTGGGCATCGCCGCGCCCGACAGAAAGAGCATGGGGTAGAACAGCACGAAGGTCACGGTCAGCGCCGTGCGAGTGGTGGGCGCAATGGCGGCGATCACGAACCCCAGAGCGAGGAAGCTCAAGGTAGAGAGCGTGAAGGCCAAGGCCAGGCTGAAGGCGCTGCCGTCGAAGCGCAGACCATAGGCCAGCTTGCCCACCGCGAAGAGGCCGGCCATGCCCACTGCGGTCATAGTGAACACGGCGACCACCTGGCCGGCCAGCAGGGCGCTGGGATGAAGCGGGGTGGGCTGCAAGCGCCGCAGGATCCCCAGCTCCCGGTAGGAGGCGACGCGGATGGTGAGCAGGAAGAGCCCACTCATGCTGATCACCATGGCGGCGTAGCCGGGAACCGATACGTCCACCAGACCGTAGCCCCCGAACTCGGGCTTCGGCTTGTTGCCGTAGATCGTCCCGAAGCACAGCAGCAGCATGAGCGGGAAGATGAGCGTGAAGAACGTGCCCGTCGGCTCCCGCAGGAACAGCTTCAGCTCGACCCAGGCCAGCTTCCAGAACCCGCGCATCTTCTCTCTCCGTCACTCCCGCATTCCTCGCCCGGTGAGAGCGAGGAAGACATCTTCCAGATTCGGCTGCTCGGTGCGCAGGTCGCGAAAGCGGAAGCCGCTCGCACTGAGCGCGTTCACCACGTCTACGATCAGCCCATCTGTGGCACCATGCACAGTCACCTGGTCGCCCGCGCGCTCCACCCGCGTGACGGTCCGCAAGGCCGCCAGCCTCTGCTCGTCGAACCACCCATCTGCACTGAAGACGACCCGCATCTCACCCCCCAGCGTGCGGACCAAGTTCTCTGGCGAGTCGAGCGCTACGATCCGGCCGTGGTCCATGATCGCCACTCGGTCGCAGAGCCGCTCCGCCTCCTCCATGAAGTGCGTGGTCAGGAAGACCGTCTTCCCCCGGTCGCGGATCTCCCTCACCAGGTCCCACATGGCGTGCCTGGCCTGGGGGTCCAGCCCAGTGGTCAGCTCGTCCAGGAACACCACCTCCGGGTCATTGACCAGGGCGAGCGCGATGAACAGGCGCTGCTTCTGGCCGCCCGAGAGCTTCGAGTAGAAGGCGTCTCGCTTGTCAGCGATGCCGAGCTGCTCCAAGAGGGGCTCCCACTCCCTGGGCCGCCCGTAGAACCCGGCGTAGAGGTCGAGAGCCTCCCACACCTTGATCCGCTCCGGCAGCGCCGAGGTCTGGAGCTGCACGCCCATGCGAGGGCGAAGATCATGTCCGTGCCGGGTCGGGTCCAGGCCCAGCACCTCCGCCCGGCCGTCGTCGGGCCGGCGGAGGCCCTCGATGCACTCAATCGTGCTCGTCTTGCCCGCTCCGTTCGGGCCGACCATCCCGAAGATCTCGCCCTCTGGCACCTCAAACGAGACGCCATCCACGGCCACGAGGCCGTTGTAGACCTTGCGCAGGCCCTCGGCCTTGATCACCACACTGCCCTTCATGTAACCTCCTCAGGCAATACGCTCACAGGCGCGCCGCACCCAGCGCGTCGGGCCGGGCGCCCACACTAGTGGCTCGGCCTCTGCTCGCTGTCGGAACTGACTTCCCACAGGCTGAGCTGCTGCATCACGCCGGCAATGGGCATCTCCTTGAGGGCCTGGCCGCCCATTCCCATCTCCATGACCCAGGGCAGCGGGCCGAACAGCTCCCCGCCCAGAATGTGCCCGTCCAGAAGAGAGACCGCCATTTCGCCGCGGAAGTACTCGGTTCCGTGTAGGCGCATCCGAAACTGGTCGTTGCCCATGTCTTGCTTGACCTCGTTGCCCTCGGCCGAGAACCAGATGAGCAGACCAGGCTCCCCATTCCGGCGGGTGATGCCAGCGACGGAGATCCTCATCTCTCCTAACTGGTAGCGCCCGGCCGTCCCGGCCCCGCTGGGCCGGCCGATCTCGGTGGCTTGCTCCCAGCGGCGCTCTTGGTGCGCATCACCGATCTCCGGCTTGCCCAGGGTGTCACGCACCGCGAGCAGAAGGGCGTCGAAGCCCGAGAAGTCCATCCCCACCACCTTCATCAGGTACCCGGTCATCTCGTTGCCGATCCGCCCGAAGTCACCCGGGATGTTCACATAGTCGAACTTGTGGGGCGAGAACTCGTAAGAGAGGCCGCGCGCCTGCTCGCTCTCCTGAAGCACCGGGCTGTCACCGGGGCCCTGAGACTGCCCGGCAGCAAAGCGCTGCCATTCGATCCGCTCGGTCCAATAGCCCGGCTGCTCGGCGCTCAGCAACGTGCGCACGATCCGGGCCTCGGCGACCATCCGGTTCACCGGCCTGCCCAGCCGGTCGTGCATCAGGTTCTCCCGGCGGATCAAGTAGGTCCGCTTCTCGCCAGCCTGGCCGCGCCGGGTCAGATCGAACTGCTGGTCCAGCAATTTCGACCACTGCTCATCCTTGACCGCCAGCTTGTCCCACGGCATAGCCGGCGCGTACGTCCAGACCTGCCCCTGGGCGATCTGAGCCGCCTGGGGAGCGGCCTGGCCCGACGCCGCCCCGTGGGCGTACCCAGCCAGGCCGGCCGCGGCCACTGCCGCACCGACCAACAGCACAACCAGCAGACTACTGCGCAACGCCTTTCTCACTGCCGCTACCTCCTACCGCGGTGTCACCCGCTCGTCTCATTCTGCTCTCGCTTATCCCCCTGCGTGATCTCAGCGATGGCCCCGTCGGCCCATCTGAGCTCACTCTCGAACCCTCGAATGCCGTGCTCCAGGGAGAGCCGAGCATGGGGCGGCACCTCCGGCCGCGTGGTCGCCGGCAGGTAGCCCCTCAACTCCTCCAAGTAGGCCTCGACCACCCTCCGGTAGCCCTCGAGGTAGATCACCACCTCCTGCGGAGATAGCCGTCCGCCCGCTACGCTGAACCGAAGGATGGGCGCCCCTGCGCCCCGCACCAGCTCCTCCCTGGTAACCTGCTGGTGCAGCCACGCGTCCAGAGCAGCGTTGCCGGCCTCCGTCAGGGAGTAGACTCTCCTTGGCCTCGTCTCGGTGGTCCTGTCAAGGGTCGCCTGGAGCAGCCCGCGCCGCTCCAGCCGGCGGAGCGCCGGGTAGATCGCCCCTGGACTGGAGCTGAAGTGTGCCAGGGGCGTAGTGGCGAATGCCTTGTGGACATCGTAGCCTGACATGGGAGCCAGGCTGATTAGCCCCAGCAGTCCATATTCGAGGGTCGTCAGGCTCTGCTCGTCCATGCTGAGCCTCGTAGCATTACGTTTCGTAATACATCTTACCACAATGTCGGCACCTGTCAACCCCTCGGCCTGGCTTTCTTGGCAGCCCGCCCGAGTTTGGCCCCAGCATCGAGGAGGTGGCTGGGGGACTGAGATCGCTTCGCTGACCTCCAGGCCCTCGTGACCTGCGCGGCCGCCCGGGCAGAGGGCAATGCTGCGAGGGCCGGCCCGTGCAGGGAGGTGCTTGGCGAGGAGACGCCGCAAAGGGCTGGCTTGTTGCCTCACCGTGGAAGCACGTGAGCCAGCGGCACGAAAGCGGGCGCGTCACCGCCTGCTACTGACGGCAGAACTACAGGGACGCGGAGTCGCCCGGCGCCGTCGGGCTTACTCCCACTGGATTCCGCGTCTGATGCACTCCTTCCGGAGCTTGCGGATCGCGCCGCCCACGGCACGGCCATTGCGGACCTTGCCGTAGAGGTGCTCGCACACGGACTGTTGGGTGATACCCAGCCGCTCTGCGATCTGGCGCTGATTCAGCTCCTCGACGAAGCAGAGCAGGAGGACCTCCCGCTGCCGCGGCGTGAGGGCCTCGTCTATGACTTGCCAGAGCCGGGCAGAGAGGGCCTGCGCGCGTTCCTGCGACCGGTGGCGTCTCTCCGCCTCGCCGGGTGGCTCGTAGTAGAGGTGGTCCTCAGAGGAGAACCTCTCCCAGCTTTCCTCCGAGATGGTCACCTCCCAGAAGTCGGGGTTGAACCTCGGCATGGCCTGGGTCCGAGCGGATCATGCTTGCAGTATGTAGGGCCAGCCCAGCGCCGCCTGCGAGAACTCGATCATCACCAGCGCCCTCGCTGCCTCCCAGTGGTACTGGTCGAACCGGTGCGCCGCGGGCGCGGCCAACACGTCCAGGAGGAACTCCACCGGCTCGAGCAAACCGGTGCCGAGGTAGACCAGACCGGTCGCCCGGTAGCAGGCCGCCAGGGGCTTGCAGTACTGTCGGCCCCGGACCGGCAGCGAGCGGTAGCGTCTAGCTGCGGCACGGATGTCCTGAAACGCGTCGCAGCGCCCTGAGCCCAGGAAGATCATCCCCAGGGCCCGGAGCGCCGCAGTGGCTGTTTCCTCATCGCCGACTCGATCCATGCACAGCCGCCGCAGCTTCTCATCACATGCGGAGACTGTCGCCATTCCGAGGCCCGCCAGGGCAGCAGCTTGTACGGCCTTGCTCTTGGCGCCACATAGGCCTGTGAGGAGGCCAACGGCGTGTCCGTCCTCGGCGCCCATCATCAGCCGCCCCAGGCACACCGCGGCGATCCGTTGCTCGTGAACATCCCCCTCCCGGGCGAGCTGCATCAAGGGACCGCGGTTCACCTCACGGTTGGCCCCGGCGAAGAGCAGAGGAGCGCAGGTGAGAATCGCATGCCCCGTACATCTGTTCGTGCGTAGGTGGAGCATTTTCAGCAGAGGCTGCATCCCTCGGCCCTCGGCCGCGCGGGAGAGGGCCGAGATGCCGTCTCGCCGCAGGAAGTCTCGACGCCAGCCATCCCCATCCTCTGCATGGAGGCGCGGCTCGAAGATGTCCTGACAGGCGCGCTGGTACCACTCCTCGGAGGCGCCCCGCACCAGCACGGCCACTGCGTGGGCGTTGTCGCGGTCAATCTTCTCTGGCGCCTCGCTTCTGCCGACCAGCGCGTACACCTGCTCTGTGGGATGTCCCGCGAAGACGCTCGCCACTGCCATCTCCACCTCATCCCGTCGCGGCCCCGGCTCGCGGGCGACGCGCTGGATCTCCGTCAGCACCAGCTCGCTCGCCTGGCCTGCCGCGGCCTTCCCCAGGGCAACCACGGCCAGCTTGCGGATGAACTGGTTGCGGTGGTTCAGGTAGGGAGCCAGCACCTCCAGGATCACATAGTCCGGCGAGCCAGCGATGGATGCGCCCACCACCTGCACGGCGCGATCCCGGAGGAGTGCGTCCGGGTTCCGGACGAAGTAGTCCAGCGCGTCAAGGGCGCGAGGGCCCCGCCCCTCGAAGACCCGCGCCACCACCTCGACGGCGCGCAGCCGGGTGTCGCGCCTAGCATGGTTGAGGTAGGGATACAGGTACTCCAGGGCCCGCGGGTCACCGGTCCGCCCAAAGCGGATCGAGACGTAGTCCTCCCAGACGGCATCAGCCAGGCCCTGCCGCTGGAGGGCGTGCCAGGCGCGGGTGCGCTCCTCAAGCGCGTGCCACAGATCCTGCATGGCGCCCCTCTTTCTACCACAGCGTCCTCCTGCCCCGCCGTAACGACGGTGAGGCAAGAGGAGTTGTATGTGGGAAGGCCATCAGGCGCGCCTCGCTGTTCCATCCGTAGGGAGCGAGCCAAACCGCAGCTTGCTCGCTGTTCCATCCGTAGGGAGCGACGCGCGCCACGTATACTCAGTTTCACAGGTACTTCGCGCGGGAAGGGGTCTGGAGATCGCGCCGGCCGGGCCACTGCTACACAGTCAGGCTAGCGGTCCCAAGGGCGCGGCCCGGAGAAAGCGAAAGCCCGGCCTGCTGGGCCGGGCCAGGGCGCGCAGGGCGCTGGTGGTTCAGTGAACGAGCCTGGGCCCCTGCGCCTCGCCGAGGTCGGTCACGCCCGGTCCCTGGTGAGGGATGCGGACCAGCAGGTGCTGATCGCTGAGATTGGCGACGAAGAACAGCACCCCCCTCCGGGTGCCGAGCAAGGGCTCGGCGCGATCGCTGTCCACCTTGAGCTTGAAGAACAGCGGCACCCTCTCCGGCCGGTAGGCGCCGAGCACCATCGGCCCCTCCTCGCCACCGGCCTCATCCCGCGCCCATTGGTAGATGAACGTGTCCTCGCGCCGGAAGAGGCCGTCCCACCCATAGATCACCATCAAGCTGATCTCCCGGGTCTCCTGGGTCTCGGCATCGAGCGCCAACTCGTGGATCGCCTTCAGCAGATCGAGCGCCTGCTTGCTCCCCACGAACTCGTAGCGGAACCCCGAGCCGACCGCCCCGGAGAACTCCTCGGGCAGGTCGCGGAACTCGTAGTAGCATCCCCGATCAGACAGCACCACCCGCACCAGGTCGTTCACGTACTCGTGGCCGTCGCCGATCTGGTCCTTGATGTAGTCAATCATCACCTGGTAATCCTGGCGGGAATTGCCCTGCGGCGGCCCGCCGGCGGCAAGCGCTCGCTCTCTCGGGTTCATGCTGACCGTCCTCTCCCGGCCACCCTGACATTTCCATAGTACCCCGCTGTGCCCTGGAACCCACCTCCGGTCCGCTCTCCGCTGGTTATATACCACGATTGCTGTCCGTCTCCGAGACAGACCGCAGCCATGTGGTACAGCTCTTGATCCCTGGGCCTGCAAGACTTCGGCTTCTGGTATCGGTCTAACCCAGCGGGGATCAATGAGCATGGCGCGACGGTTCGCGCAGCGATGGCTATGGTATACTCAAGGTGGTATGCGCCGAGCTCTGTTTGTCAGCGCGGTGGTGCTCCTGATGGCCCTGGGCCTGCGCGCTCTCGCCCGGGCCGAGGACCGGGCCGCGCCTCCTCCTGCTGCTCCCGCGACTGGCGCGCAGCAGCCCCAACCGGAGATGACCCCAGAGGCCAAAGCGGATGCGGAAATCGGCAAGTCCGCGGCGGAAGAGCTGGAGAAGCGCTACCAGGGCAAGATCGCCAAGGAGCCGCCCGAGCTCCCCAGCCTCATGGGCATCGTGGAGCGGCTTCGCCCGACCACCCAGAAGCCCCAGCAGACCTACCAAGTGAAGGTCATCGCCATCAAGGCGATCAACGCCTTCTCGCTGCCGGGCGGCTACATCTACTTCACCCAGGGCCTGCTCGATGGCGCGGAGTCCGATGACGAGCTGGCCGCGGTGGCGGCGCACGAGATGGCGCACATCGTCCTCAACCACTCGCGCACCATGATGAAGCGAAGCGACCGCTACACCAAGGTGCTGGGCGCGGCGGTGCTGGCCTCGGTGCTCACCAGATCGGAGCGAGTGGACGCCGGGGCGGTCGCGATGGTCGGCACCATGGTGCTCGAGGACGCCATGAATGGCTATGGGCGGGAGGCTGAGTCAGAGGCCGATCGCCAGGCGGTCCGCTACCTGCAGGCGACGAAGGTGTACCACCCGGTGGCCATGCTCACCGTGGTGGAGGGCCTGGCCCGCATCGAGGCCGGCGAGGCCCCGGTCGAGCTGGGAGTGATGCAGACTCACCCCGGGGCCAAGGACCGCGTGGATGCCGTCCTGAAGGAGCTCAACGCGCTGAAGATCCCCATCGAGCGGCGCCGCGTGACCAAGTCCCTGGTCGCCTCTGCCGTGCCGGTCACCAGCGGCGGCCAGGAGATCGGCGAGATCCGCCTCAACCAGCGCATCGTCTTCCAGCCTGCCGCAGCAGTTGACGGGGCTTCGCCAGTGGCCCGCGCCCAGCAGAGCGCCGACCTCCTCAACGCGCTGCTGCGGGCCAACCTGGAGCTGTCGGAAGTTGACCTCAAGCAGAGCGAGGGCCGGTCTGTCATCGAGGCCCGCGGCCAAGCGGTGATCACCATCGCCCCGGAGGACGCCGCCTTCCACAAGTCCACGGTGGAGGCGCTGGCCCAGCAGGCGATGAGCGTGCTCCGCGTCGGCTTCCAGCAGGAGAAGGTGAGGCGGGCCTACTGACGCTACCGGGTGTAGCCTGATGACGCCTGCGCTGCGGGGGTGAGCAGGCTGGCTGGCAGCTTCTTCACCAGGTCGAAGTAGAGTCCGGTTCCCACCGCGACGCAGGTAAGCGGGTCCTCCGCCACATGTACCGGGACATCGGTCTGGGCCTCCAGCAGCCGGTCGAAGCCGCGCAGCAGCGCGCCCCCGCCGGTCAGCGTGATCCCCTTCTCGATGATGTCGGCGGCCAGCTCCGGGGGCGTCCGCTCCAGCACCCCACGCACCCGTTCCACCAATGTCGCCACCGGCTCGGCCAAGGCCTCTCTGATCTCCTCAGAACTGGTCTCGACGGTCTTCGGCAGGCCGGTCACGACATCCCGGCCCTTGACCGTCATCGCGGTCTCATTGGGGAGCGGATAGGCGGAGCCGATCCTGATCTTGATCTCCTCCGCGGTGCGTTCGCCGATCACTAGGTTGTAGCTGCGCTTGATCTGGCGCATCACCATCGCATCCATCTCGGCGCCCCCCACGCGGACCGATTCGCTGAGCACGATGCCACCCAGCGCGATCACCGCGATGTCAGTGGTGCCTCCGCCAACGTCCACCACGAGATGCCCGGCAGGGCTGGTCACCTCCAGGCCTGCGCCAATGGCCGCGGCCATCGGCTCCTCCACCGGGATGGCGCGTTTGGCTCCCGCGGCCAGGGCCGCTTCCACCACCGCCCGCTTCTCCACTGCGGTCGCGCCCGAGGGGATGCAGGTGCACACCTGAGGCTTGAACAGCCTCCGCCGGCCGCAGACGCGGCGCAGCAGGTAACGCAGCATCTTCTGGGTGATGGTGAAGTTCGCAATCACCCCATCCTGGAGCGGCCTGACCGCCTCGATCCGCTCGGGCGTCCGCCCCAGCATCTCCCGCGCCTGCTCCCCCACCGCCACGATCTCCCCCGCGGAGACCGCCACCACCGATGGCTCCCGCACCACCACCCCCCGGCCCTTCACGTAGACCAGGATGTTGGAGGTGCCCAGGTCTATGCCGATTGCCGTCCCCATGCCGAACATGGCCTTCCCCCGTCGCTCGATCTCCGAGACACCCTATCCCCCGCCCTGCACACCATCATCCCCACCCATGCCCCCCTACCCGCGCACCTCGATCTCCGCCCCCAGGGCGCGCAGCTTCATCTCCAGCCCTTCGTACCCCCGGGCCACCAAGTGGCGCCCGGAGACAATGCTCTCCCCCTCAGCGCCGAGGGCCGCCACGACCAGCGCTGCGCCATCCCGGATGCTCTGCCCCTCCACCTCCGCCCCGTGGAGCCGAGGCACGCCAGTGATCACGGCATTGCGGGAGTCAACCAGGCGGATGTCGGCGCCCATCTTGGCGAGTTCGGGCACATACTGGAGGCGCCGGTCGAAGATGGCCTCGCGGATCGTGCTCACCCCCTCTGCGGTGGCGAGCATCGCGCCCATGGGCGGCTGCAGATCTGTTGGGAAGCGCGGATAGGGTTCAGTGACCAGCGAGATGGCCCGGGGCCGCCGCTCGCAGCTTGCCGTCACACCGTTGCTGCTCTGCGCGATCTCCACCCCCGCCTCCTGGAGCTTCTCCACCACCGCGCCTAGCTCCGGGAGCGTGATGTTCTCTACAGTCACCTCGCCCCGGGAGGCCGCGGCCGCACAGAAGAACGTGCCCGCCTCGAGCCGGTCCGGGTTGATGGTGTGCGTCACGCCGTGGAGAGAGGGAACCCCGCGCACCGTCAGCGCGGGGGTCCCACTGCCTTCGATCTGCGCGCCGGCCCCGTTGAGGAACTGGCAGAACGAGACCACATCCGGCTCGAAGGAGGCGTTCTCGATGGTGGTGGTGCCCTCTGCCAGCACAGCCGCCATAAGAAGGGTGAAGGTCGCGCCGGGGCTGCGGTAGACCGGATCGAGGGCGATATCCGCGCCCACCAGCCGCCGGGCGCGCGCTCTGATCCGCTCGTCGTCCACTTGGCTCTCGACGCCCAGCCCGTGGAGCCCGGAGAGGAGGTAGTCAACGGGCCGCTCGCCGATGGCGCACCCGCCCGGGAATGGGATCTCGGCCCGGCCCAGCCGCGCCACCACAGGTGCTAGCAGGTAGTGGGAGGCGCGCATCCGCCGCACCAGCTCGAGGGGCGCGCGGTTAGTCTCCAGCCCGTGGTTGACCACATGCACGCTGCCGTCACGGCGCCTCGCCACCTTCATCCCGAAGGCGCGCAGCAGCCCCTCCATGCACTCCACGTCCAAGATCCTGGGAACATTGTGCAGGACCGCTTCGCCCTCCAGCAGGAGAGTCGCCGCGAGGGTGGGGAGCGCTCCGTTCTTGCTCCCCGCGGGAGTGACAGTGCCCCGCAACGGCCGGCCCCCGACAACGCGCCAGGCGTCCTCGATCATGCCTTCTCCTTCGACTGCGATGAGTGACCGCGATGTTGCTATCAGCGCTGGGTTCTCTCCACTCCCGCCACCCGCAGCCGGTTCAGCGCGCGCTGCAGCGCCGCCTGAGCGCGGGCGATATCAACCTCCGGGCGGCGCCGAGCGAGCCACTCCCTGGCTCGCCTCTCCGCCGCCTGCGCTCGCGCCACGTCAATGTCCTCCCCCGCCTCGGCCGCGTCGGCGAGCACATGCACCTGGTCGTGCTCGACCTCCACGAAGCCGCCGGAGATCGCGAACCGCCTCCTCGCTCCTCGCTCCTCCTCCACCGTGAGCACGCCGGTCGCGAGCTCCGCCACCATGGGAGCGTGATGAGCCAGCACCCCGAAGTAGCCCTCTCTGCCCGGGGCCACCAGGCTGACTGCTCTGCCCTCGTAGACCATCTGCTCCGGCGCGATCACCTGGAGCTGGTAGACCGGGGGCATCTCGCCTACCTTCCCTTCGCCAGCTCCTCGGCCTTCGCCACCGCCTCGTCCATGCCACCCACCATGTAGAAGGCCTGCTCCGGCAGGTGGTCGTGCTTGCCCTCGACGATCTCTTGGAAGCTGCGCACCGTCTCGCGCAGGGGCACGAACCGTCCCGGCAGGCCGGTGAACACTTCTGCCACGAAGAACGGCTGCGACAGGAACCGCTCGATCCTCCGTGCCCGCTCCACGGTGATCCGGTCGTCATCGGAGAGCTCTTCGATCCCCAGGATGGCGATGATATCCTGCAAGTCCCGATACCTCTGCAGTATCTCTTGCACCCGCCGCGCCACCTGGTAGTGCTCCGCCCCCACCACCGCGGGATCCAGGATGCGGGAAGTGGAGGCCAGGGGGTCAACGGCTGGGTAGATCGCCCGCTCGAAGATCCTCCGGTCGAGCACCGTGGTGGCGTCGAGATGGGCCATGGTCGCCGCGGGAGCCGGATCGGTGATGTCATCCGCGGGCACATAGATCGCCTGAAGGGAGGTGATCGAGCCGCGCTTGGTGGAGGTGATCCTCTCCTGAAGCTGGGCCATCTCGCTGGCCAGAGTCGGCTGGTAGCCCACGGCCGAGGGCATGCGGCCCAGCAGCGTGGACACCTCCGAGCCGGCCTGCACGAACCGGAAGATGTTGTCTATGAACAGCAGCACGTCCTGGCCCTGCACATCCCGGAAGTACTCCGCGAGCGTCAGCCCGGTGAGCCCCACGCGCAGCCGCACCCCCGGCGGCTCGTTCATCTGGCCGAACACCAGCGCGGCCCGCCCGATGACCCCAGAGCGCTTCATGGTGAGCCAGAGATCGTTGCCCTCCCGGGTGCGCTCCCCGACCCCGGCGAAGATCGAGGTGCCTCCGTGCTGTGTCGCCATGTTGTGGATCAGCTCGGTAAGCAGGACTGTCTTGCCCACCCCGGCGCCGCCGAACATGCCGACCTTGCCCCCTCTCGGATAGGGGGCGAGCAGGTCCACCACCTTGAAGCCGGTCTCGAAGACCTCGGTGGTGACCTCCTGGTCCTCGAAGCTCGGCGCCGGCCGGTGGATGGGCAGTCTCGTCTCGGCCTCGACCGGCCCGAGTTCGTCAATCGGGTCCCCCAGCACGTTGAACAGCCGCCCCAGCACGCTCAGCCCGACCGGGACCGTGATTGGCTCACCCGTGTTCACCGCCGAGGCGCCCCGCGCCAGGCCGTCCGTGCTGGCCATGGCGATGCAGCGCACAGTGTCGTTCCCCAGGTCCTGGGACACCTCCAGCACCAGCCGCCGCGTGTGATCTCCCTTTGGCAGGTGGACCTCGATGGCGTCGCGCATATCGGGCAGCGCCCCCGCGGGGAACCGCACATCTACCACCGGCCCAATGACCTGCACGACCGTGCCTACGTTCTCAGCCATCTTCTCGCGCTTTCACGCTGGAACGTTCCCCGCCTTACCGTGACGAACGGTAAGGCAGGAAACGAAGCACAGGGTCCCTCCAGAGCGCCTCTGTGGACGAGTGTCCCATTGCCGCCATGGAGGAGATGCCATAGGCAAGCTGGCCTTCGGTTGCTCACCGATCAGGCCGTCGCCTCCGCGGTGCCCACAATCTCGCTCAGCTCTTTGGTGATCGCGGCCTGCCGCGCCTTGTTGTACTCCCGGGTGAGTTCCTGGATCATCTCCTCCGCGTTATCGGTCGCCGCAGTCATCGCAGTTACCCGCGCTGCATGCTCGCTCGCCGAGGCCTCCAGCGCGGCCAGCAGCAGCGCAGAACGCAGGTAGCGCTCCATCAGCCCAGGCAAGAGATGCGCCGGTCTGGGCTCGAAAATGGTGTCCGGGGCCTCCCCTGGCTCCACCTGGACCGGGAGCACCACCTGCTCCTCAGGCCGGAAGCTGACGCCTCCCAGGAAGCGCGAGTAGACCACCACGACGCGATCTGCCCCACCGGATTGGTAGCGCTCGCCGACCCGGCCCGCCAGCTCCCAGATAGCGCGCCTGTCGGGCTCCCCGCCCAGCGGGACCAGCCGATCCAGGATCGGGTAGCCGCGCCGGGCCATCTGCCCCAACCCCCTCCGCCCCACCGCGACTACGACCACCTCGCCCGGCGGGCCCACTGTGAGCGCCCTCCGCACCGCGCTCGCGTTGTAACCACCGCAGAGACCTCGGTCGCTGGTGAACAGCACCACTGCGGTGCGCGCCGCCGGCCGCGGCTGGAGGAACGGGTGCTCTTGAGTCACAGCAGCGAGGCGGGAGACCAAGCGCGCCAGCTCTCTGTGATAGGGCCGGGAGCGCGCCAGCCGCCGCTCCGCCCGGCGCAGCCGGATGGAGGCGACCGTCTTCATGGCGCGCGTGATCTGCTCGATGCTGCGCACCGCGCGCGCTTTCCGCCTGATGTGCTTAGTAGTTCTCACTTGCTGCTCTTTGGCGCTCTGCCCCCAACCTTGTCGCCCGCGCGGAACCGCCCCTGCCGCGTGCTACCTCCCGCGCCTCGCCTTGAACCGCTCCAGGCAGTCCTTGACCGCCTGGTCCAGCTCGCTCTCCACTTCCTCCGTCAGCCGCCCGGTGTCCCTGATCTGCTGGATCACGCGGGGATGGCGCTCGTGCACAAAGGTCAGCAGTTGCCTGGCGAACGAGGCGACGTCCTCCAGCCCGAGGCCATCCACGTGACCGTGAGTGCCGGCGTAGATTACCACCACCTGATCCGCCATTGCCATGGGCTGGTACTGGGGCTGCTTGAGCAGCTCCATCATCCTCGCGCCCCGGTTGAGCTGGGCACGAGTCGCCTGATCCAGCTCGGTGCTGAACTGGGTAAAGGCCTGCAGCTCCTGGTAGTAGGCAATATCCAGCCGGAGCATCCCGGCGACCTGCTTCATCGCCGGGGTCTGGGCCGCGCCTCCCACCCGGGACACCGATGTCCCGACCTGCATCGCCGGCCGGAAGCCCGCGAAGAACAGATCCCGCTCCAGGTAGATCTGGCCGTCGGTGATGGAGATGATGTTAGTGGGGATGTAGGCCGAGTAGTCGCTCTCCTGGGTCTCCACGATGGGCAGCGCGGTGAGCGACCCGCCGCCCCGCTCGTCGCTCAGCTTGGCGGCGCGCTCCAGCAGATGGGCGTGGAGGTAGAAGATGTCGCCCGGATAGGCTTCCCGCCCCGGGGGCCGGCGCAGCAGCAGGGAGATCTGCCGGTAGGCCTGCGCGTGCTTGCTCAGGTCGTCGTAGATCACCAGCGCGTGTTGGCCCCGGTCCCGATAGTACTCGCCCATGGCGCAGCCGGCGTAGGGCGCGATGTACTGCTGGGGCGCGGGATCGTTGGCCGTGGCCGCCACGATAGTCGTGTACTCCATCGCGTCGTGCTGGCGCAGCACGTGGGCCACCTGCGCCACCGTCGAGAGCTTCTGACCGATGGCCACGTAGATGCAGAGCACGTGCTCGCCCCTCTGGTTGATGATGGTATCAACCGCCACCGCGGTCTTGCCGATCTGACGGTCGCCGATGATGAGCTCCCGCTGGCCCCGACCGATGGGGGTGATGGAGTCCACCACCTTCAGGCCGGTCTGGAGCGGCTCCTTGACCGGCTGGCGTTCCACCACGCTCGGGGCGCGGCTCTCGATGGGCCGGTACTCTCTGGCGACAATGGGCCCCTTGCCGTCAACCGGGTCGCCCAGCGCGTTGACCACCCGGCCCAGCAGGGCCTCCCCCGCGGGCACCTGGATGATCCGGCCGGTGGTCCTGACGGTGTCGCCCTCCTTGATCTCGGTGTCCCGGCCCAGCAGGATGCAGCCGACGTTGTCCTCCTCCAGGTTGTGCGCCAGCCCGTAGATGCCGCCGGGGAACTCGACCATCTCCCCCATCATGGCCTCGCGCAGGCCGTAGACCCGCGCCACGCCATCGCCCACCTGGAGCACGCGCCCAACACCGGCGAGCTCGGAGGTGAGGCCAAACTTCTCGATCTGCTCGCGGATCACCGCGCTGACTTCGTCCGGGCTGATCCTCACCACCTGCACCTCACAGACCGGGCTTCATCAGCTCTTCCCGCAGCCGCGCCAGGCGGCCGGCCGCACTCCCGTCCAGCAGCCGGCCTCCGACCTCTACTCTCATCCCAGCCAGGATCTCCGGGTCCAGGCGCTCCTCCAGGACCACCCGCCGGCCGGTCATCCGGCTCAACGCAGCGATCAGCCGCTCTCGCTGCCCGTCGGAAAGCGGCACGACCGTCTTCGCTTCGGCGCGCACCACACCGGCCGCATCGTCGGCCATCTCCTCGAAGGCTTCCACCACCACTGACACGTACTCGCCCCGCCGGTGTCGCACCAGAGCGGCCAGCAGCCCCACAACGATGTCCGTGAACTGGTCCCCCAGCGCTGACTGCACGGCCTGGAGCTTCGGCTCCGGCCCGAGGTCCGGGCGCGCCAGCAGCGCCTGGAGCGACGGCGCGGCCGCGATCACCCCCGCCAGCTCACGCAGCTCGGCCCTCACCGACTCGACCGCGGCCCACTCCTGCGCCAACCCGAACAGGGCCTCCGCGTACCTCGCCGCCGCCCGCCGCTCGGTCACTCCTCCTGCTCCAGCCTGCTGATGAAGTCGTCCACCGCCTGGCGCTGGGCCTCTACCTCCAGTCGCCCCAGCACCACCTTGCTGGCCGCCAGCAGCGCCAGGTCCACTACCCGCTGGCGCAGCTCGAGCTCCGCCTGCTCCCGCTCCAGCTCGACCGCCCTGCGAGCCCGCTCGCGCACTCCCTGGGCCTCCTCCCGCGCCTCCTGGAGGATGCGCAGGCGCGCCTCCTCGCCCTCCCGAACTGCCTGCCGCACCTGCTCCCGGCCCTGCTCTCTCGCTTGGGCGAGCACCCGCGCCTTCTCCTGGTCTATCCGGCTCAGCTCCTCCCGGGCGCGCTCACCCGCGTCGAGGGCGGCCGCGATCTCCGCCTCGCGCTGCGTCATCATCCCCAGCAGGGGCCGGAACAGGTAGCGCCGCAGCACCAGGAAGAGGACCAGGAAGCCGACGATCTGCAGCACCAGCACCGCCGGGTCAAGGCCCAGAGCTTTGGCTGCTTCTGCCATTCCGCCCTCTTCACCGCGCTGCCACTGGGCCTACTTGCCCGCGATGGCCCTCAGCACCTCTGGCGGGGCCGGGAGCTTGAACAGCAGCAGCAGGCTGATGACGAAGGCGTAGATCGTGAGGGACTCGATGAAGGCCAGGCCGAGCAGCATGAGGGTGAACAGCCGCCCTCCCGCTTCCGGCTGCCGCGCGGTGGCCTCCAGGGCGGCCGCGATCGCCCGGGCCTGTCCCAGGCCTCCCGCCATGGCCGTGACCGCCACCCCGAAACCAGTGGCCAATACCATCCCGAACAGGTATAGCATCAGCCTCTCCTTTCAAGCATCTCTAACCGACTCACAGCCGAGCTCGTCTGCTCCCCTCACGGTTCAGGCAGGTGCCTCCTCCGTCTCGTGGTCCTGGAGGACACCGCCCAGGTAGACTGCAGTCAGCGTGGCGAAGATCATCGCCTGGACCAGGGAGGTCACCACCGCGAGCGCCAGGTTGGGAAGCTGGACCGGGATCGGGATCCAGTACTTGAGCAGCAGGGGCACGCTCAGGCCGACCAGGCTCAAGACGACGGTCTCTTCGCCCATCATGTTGCCGAAGAGCCGCAGCGCCAGGGTGAAGGGTCGGAAGATCTCGCCCGCAACGTGAATCGCGAACACGAGGAGCAGCAGCGGCAGATACCAGATCTTGAGTGGCACGCCCTCCACGAAGTGCTTCAGGTAGGCGAGCCCGCGCTCCCGCCAGCCATAGTACTGAACGACGCAGAACACCAGGAAAGCGAGCCCCGCGGTAGTGCTAAGGTTGGCAGTGGGGGACATGCAGCCAGGCACCAGGCCGAACAGGTTCATCACCGCGATGTAGATGAACAGGGACCCGATGAAGGGCACGAACTCCGCCCCGCGCGGGCCCATCACGCTGACCGCGAAGCTCCGCAGCGCGCCGACCACCATCTCCAGGAGCGTTTGCAGTCCCCTGGGCCTGAGCGACAGCCGACGCGTCCCCAGCAGCGAGATCGCCAGCAGCAGCACGACCACCACCAGCGACCAAGCGAAGGCCAGGGAGGCGGTGTTCGAGATCACCGGACGACCGTGGACCTTCACCGTCTCCAGCCAGTTGAGCCAAGTGACCGGCTCCCTGGCTCCCTCCCCTTCTCCGGCTAGCGCGGCGCCGCTCGCCCCCAGCACGGCCAACCATGTGACAGCTATCCGCGCCAGCAGGCCGCGCCCCATGCTACCCTCCCCCTGCCGTCGTCCGGCTACGCCATCCATCCAGCAGCACCGCCTTCGCGGCCAGGCCAGTGGCCACCAGCGGCACCAGGCCCACCCCCAGGCAGAGCCACCCCGGAGTCACCCAGCCCCTGCTTAAGGCCAGGTAGAGGGCCACACCCAGGAGCGGCCACTTGATCAGCCACAGCAGCCAGAAGCCGTTGCGGACTCTGCGCCAACGAAACGGTCGCATGAGCAGGTTCAGCAGCGCCTCGTGGAGCGCCAGCGAACCCAGGCTGATCGCCCCCCCGAGGGCCACGCCCGCGGCCGCCCGCCTGTCAAGCAGTGCCAGCGCGCCCACGCAGGGCAGCAGCAGGATCAGCGCCCAGCGGCGCACCCGCTCGAGCAGGCCCAGGGGCAGCCGGTCCACCTCGCTGAGAGGCCTGCGCTCCATCTCCTCCTGCGGCGGCGTCGCAGTCACGGCTCACTGCCCTCGCTCTCTGTCGCTCATTCTGCGCAGTGTCGTGACCATCTCGAAGAAGCCAGCGGCCGTCCCGGCGAGCGTCCCCGCCAGAGTCAGCCAGGGCCCGGTATGCAAGCGCTGGTCCAGGTAGTGGCCGAGCAGCGCGCCTGCCACGGTCAGCGCGCCCAGCGTGAAGGCCAGGCCACCCACGAGCCACAAGGCGCGAAGGGGCTCCCGCATGCTAGCCTCGCCTGCAGCCCTGGCACCCGCAACAAAAAACCAACGAGGCTTTCGCCTCGCCGGGAAACGGCACGCAACCGTGGTGTCCGGACGATGATACTCGAAACCCCCGCGGCTTGTCAAGCCGAAGCCCTCCAGGCCTTTGGCCGCCCAGCAGACAGCTTCGCCGGTATGCGCTGGGCAACTGTTGAGCGCGTGCAGCGGGCGTGCCCATCCAGCCGGGAGTGGAGCCAGGGACCAACTGAAAACGGTCACACCCGCGTGACGTCGTGAGTTGACTTTTCCCTGTGCCGCAGGTACTCTATGAACGGTGTTGCGCTGCGCGGTGGCGCAGCCGTGGACAGGGCGCTGCGTGACCCGTTCCTTGACCCTCGGTTGACGGGCACAGAAGGCGGCAGTCCTGCCCGGCAGGCGCCAGCCGGGGCGGAGTATACGGTTGGGGCTGGTGGAGCTCAAAGTGGAAGCGGTGGCCCTGGACTGGAAGGGCCACCCCCTAGTGGTGCTGCGCGAAACGGGCGGCCAGCGGGCCGTCTTCATCTGGGTGGGCCTGCTCGAGGCCACCGCGATCAGTATGCAGCTTGAGGGCCAGCGAGCACAGCGTCCCTTGACCCACGACCTGATACTGCTCATCCTCAAGGAGGCCCGCGCCAAGGTGGATCACGTGATCATCACCGATATGCAGCAGGAGACCTACTTCGCCGACCTCTGGCTCACCATCGGTGACCGAACCGCCAGCATGGACTGTCGCCCGAGCGACGCCATCGCCCTCGCGTTGCGCTCGAACGCCCCGATCTACATAGACAACGAGCTCCTCGACCGGCTGGAGGAGCAGCGCCGGGAGGCCGAGGTCCACATCTCCGACTCCACCGTCGTGGATCTCGGCGAGACCACGGTCCACTGACCCACCACTGGCTCGTCCTGCCCGCCGATCAGCTCAAGCCACCGGCATTCCTAGAGGCTGTTTCATAGCCTCCGAAAGAGGTTATGAAACAGCCCAGCAAGGGCGGCAGGCTTGCGTGGGCGCATTTCACGCCAGCACAGGTGCGGGCCAGCCAGGCGATTGAGGGTTATGAAATGCGCTCTAGTCGGAGCACTCGCACGGCGCTTTGCCGCACTTGGGGCACCCTCGGGCGTACCTGGCTGCGGCCTGCTCCACCTCGATGCCGCAGATGCTGGACATGGTGCACAGCCAAGCCAGGCAATCGGCGAACTCCTCTGCCAGCCGGTCACGCTTCCCCTGCCGCATGGCCCGCGCCAACTCCCCTACCTCCTCCATGAACCACCGGAATGTGCCCTCTAAGCCGCGGGAGCTGTCCTTCTCGAAGTAGATGCGCTCGATCAGCCGCTGGAACTCGCTCAGTTGCATCCGCCTCTCCTGTGGTTCCGCCTCGCCGCCCCGCGAATTGACACCCCTCGTCGTGGGGCTATAATACAGCTATGAGCGGGCCGGCGAAAGAGCGTTCCATGCACCTGCCCCAGGTGGACGGCGCTCGGATTGACGCGCTGGTCGCTCGCGCCAAGCAAGGCGACCGCGCCTCCTTCGACAGCCTCGTCGAGTACTATGCCCCGCAGCTCTACAACCTCGCCTTGCGGGTCACTGGCTCCCGGGACGAGGCCGAGGACTGCGTCCAGGAGGCCTTCGTCCGGGCCTATTGCGCGCTTCGCAGCTTCCGCGGGGAGGCGGCCTTCTCGACCTGGCTCTACCGGGTGGCCCTGAACGTCGCCACCGACGCGGCTCGAAGACGCTCCCGCAGCCCGGTGCCGGTCTCCGCCCTGGCGCCTGAGGACCCGGAGGAGCCGCCCCTGGAGCTTGACCGCGTCGCCTCGCACGAGAGAGCGCAAGTCCCCGGGCCGGAGGCCATTGTCTTTGCTCAGCAGCGCCGTCGCATCATCCTTCACGCGATCCGCCGGCTCCCGGAGCATCACCGGACCGTGGTCGTCCTCTATGACCTCCAGGGGCTCTCCTACGAGGAGATCGCCCAGATCACCAGGACCCGTGTGGGCACGGTCAAGTCGAGGCTGAACCGGGCGCGGCTGGCCTTGAAAGACCTTCTGGCGGCGGATTCGGAACTTCTCCATGGGTGATCCCGTCTAACTCCAGGTGACTTGATGAACAGATGGTGTCGGAGAAACCGAGAGCGGCTCCCCGAGTATGCCGAGGGCGGGCTGACGCCCCCGGTGCGCGCCCAGGTGGAGCGGCATCTTGCTGCCTGTCGGCGCTGCCGCACCGAACTGCGTGACGTCACCTTGGTGATCGGCGCGCTGCGGGCGGTCGAGCCTGAGCCCCTGCCTGACAACCTGGTGCCGCGGGTCAGCTATGCCGTTCACCAGGCTGTCCTGCCTCACCCAACGGGCCGGCCTGTCTGGGCGCGGCTCGCCGTGCCCGTGGCACTGGCCACCGCGCTGATCGCCGCGGCCTTCGCCCTGCGCGGCGGCGCGCCCCGGCTCTGGCCCAGCCTGCGCGGGCCCGGCACGCAGGCGCTGGAAGCCGGCGGAGGGCTGCGGCAGGCCGCAGTTCCTGCCCGCGGCGGGATGGTCCAAGCCGACCGGTCTGCCGTTGCCCCGGCACCCGTGGTAACGCGCCGCCGCACAGTAGCTCAGGCGCCCTCCTCGCTCAACGCGCCCATCGCCCCCTCGGTCACGGGGCCACCAGGTCTGCCCGGCGGGGAACCTGAGCCCCAGGCCGCGCCAACCGAGAGAAAAGGGTCAGTCCAGGAAGTGACCGGAGCGGAGAGCGCTTCGGCCCTTGCGCGCCCCCGGGCGCGGCCTGAGGCGGAGCGAGGCTTCGTGCGCGGAAGTGGGACACCCAAGGTGCCTTGGGGGCCGGCCGGCAAGGGTCTGGGGTGGTACCCCTACCGCTCGAAGCCAGAGGCCCCTGGCACTTCCGCCGCCCGTGCGGGGCCTGCTCTGGCCGCCAGTGAGGTTCGTGCCGACGCTGGCCCCTCCCCGGCAGTCTCGGCTCGCGCCAGCGTGACCCGGCAGCAGGGCCGCCCGGCCGTCGGGCTGCGCTTCGCCGCGGAGGAGTCGTCGGGGCGGATGAAAGTCAGCATCGGCTCCGGCGAGAAGACCCGCGTGATCTGGCAGGACGCGCGCCCCCAACCGGGCGAGATTGTGATCAGCGGCGAGCATGTTGGGCCTGGGCCGACCACGGTTCCCATCACTGTGGAACTGCAAGGCGGGATTCGCAAGTATATGCTGTTCCTTCCCACCATATCGCGCCTGGGCGAGTCCGCGCCCAGCACACCACGGGCGTACTACGACGGCCAGCCGCTGGCGAAGGTGCTGGCTGACTTCAGCGCGCTCACCGGCCTGGTGCTGCTGGCGGAGGGGCCGCTGGACCGGCCGGTAGTCGGCGAGCTTCCCCAGGGCTCGCCCGACACAGCCCTGGCGGTGCTGGCCGCCAACGCGGGCCTGCAGGTGGCGCGCGACGACAGGATAGTGCGTTCCCTCACGCCTCGGCCCGAATGACCTTCTCCGGCAGGGCAGACGGCGGCACGCGGCTAATCATGCTGACATGCTCAGCCGCCTCCGGTCACTCCCTGTTGTGGCTGGACAGAGGCTTCGGCTCTCGGGGCCGGTCCTGCTAGCCTCACTGCTTCTGTGGTTGGCCTCGACCTCATCGGCCTCGGGCCTGGCCGCAAGGAAACCCACCCTGGAGAGGACCCCTGAGTGGGGGCGGCTGGTCATCCTCTGGCACACCATGCTGGACCACTCCGCGGAGGTAATCTACAGCGCAGCGCGCCTTCGAGAGCTTGCCGGGCAGATGGACCAGATGGACGCCGACGCGGCTGGGCTTGTGAAGCTCGGCCTGCTCGCCGTCCCTGTGGCCGCTAACCTGAGCCGGCTCTTCCATGACCGCTACGAGTACATCGCGACCCGCCACTACACCACGGAGTCCCAGGTCAAGCTCACTGGCCTGGAAGCGGCCGCGGCCACTGCCCACTGGATCGTCGAGCTACAGTTCGCCGTGCTGCGACGCGGCCTGCGAGCTGATGGCGCACCAGTTGACGCGGCCGCGATAGAGTCCACCATCAGCTACGAGCTGAGCTTCCTCCGGGAATATGACCGCTTCGAGGCAGAGGGCGAGAGCCGCCGTCAGGCCTTGCTGGAGCAGCAGGCGGCGGGGAAAGAGGTGGACCTAAAGGCCTTCGAGGACGAGTGCGAGAGGCGAAGGCTCCGGCTGCTGGAGGCCTACCACAACCGGAGCATCCGCCCTTCCCGTTCGGTCAAGGCTCTCCTCCCCTACCTGGTGGCGCTCACTCGCTGCCGGCCGGCTTCACCGCTGGAAAGCTCGAGCCTTCCTGGGTTCTGACCGTGCTGGGCTGGAACGTTGACCTCGGCCTGGATGTGGGTAGCTGCGTGACCCGCATCTACCAGCGGGGCGTGGGCATCGTCCTCGCCGAGCCGTCGGCAATCGCGCTTGCGCCCACCTCCGCAGACCTGATCGCGGTCGGGGCGGAGGCCAAGCTGATGGCCGACCAGGGGCCGGCCGAGGCGCGCGTCATCTTCCCCATCGGCGCGGGCGTGGTGGCCGACCATCAGGCCGCGGCTGTGATGATCAAGGCGCTGATCCGGCGGGCCCTTGGGCGGCGCACCCTGTTCATGCCCCGTGTGCTGGCCTCACTCACCACGGGGGCCACGCCAGTGGAGCGGGCCGCCCTCCAGCACGCGGTGCAGAGCGCGGGGGCGCGCCGGGTGCGCCTGGTGGACAGCATCCTCGCTGGCGCCATCGGCGCGGGCCTGGTCCCCACTGACCGTGCCTCTCGCTTGGTGGTGAGCATGGGCGGTGGGGTCACCAGCTTCGGCGTGGTGGCTCAGGGACGGCTGGTGTGGGGCCGCAATGTCCGCTTTGGCGGGCGCGATCTGGATGAGGCCATCCGCAAGATGATGCGCAACCGCTACGGGCTCAGCCTCGCCGCGGCCACCGCCGAGCAGATGAAGCTGCGGGTGGCATCGGTGCTGCCGCAGATGGCGCGGGGCCGCCCGATGATCAGCGGGGGCGAGATCTACGGGGAGCTATTCCGCAGCCTGGAGATCACCCTCGACGGGCTGCCCGAGCTGCTGGCGCGCGCTCTGGCGCCGGTGATCAACGAGATCCACTGGTCCATCGCGGAAGCGCCCACCGAGCAGCGCGCCGAGATCAGGGCGAATGGATTGCTGCTGGTCGGCGGCACCGCCTTGCTCCAGGGCGTCCCGCAGGTGATGCGGGAGCGGCTCGGCGTTCCGGTCGTCCGCGCTCGGGAGCCAGCCCACGCCGTCGCCCTCGGCCTGGGCGCCGCCTTACAGGACGTGACCAAGCTCAGCACGGACGGGCAGAGGTATGGAGGGGTGGTATGAGTACGTCCAGGCCTGGGAACAGTCACCTCCCGCGAGCCGGTAGAGACAGAGAGACCAGGGACGGTAACCTATTCCCCGAGGAAGACCACGGAAGAGGGAGCAAACAGGTGACTGTCCCTATTCTTCCGCGTACCAGGTGCGAGACGGGGAGGAGCGTCTGGCCAGCTTTGGCAATAGCACACCCGTCACCCATGATGAAGCGTGGCGCTACCCTCTTCGTCAGCAATCCTGGCCTGATCGCAGGATACGGCCCAACGTGATCCTGAACGACCCGGGAGCGCGACGCGAAAGACTACGCCGTGTCTGCAATGACAGGAACGCGGGGATTCCTTGGCCTCGCCTCAGAATGACAGGCGGTCCCTCTTTTGACGCCGCCCGCGTTTTCCTCTAGACTCTCACGACAGGGCAGGAGCGCGTCTCTTGCCCATGCCGGTCTCCGAGACGGAGCTACCATGGCGCACAACCTCACTCAGAAGCTCATCGCGTCCCACCTCGTCTCTGGCGAGATGAGGCCGGGGGCCGAGATTGCCATTCAGATTGACCAGACTCTGACCCAGGATGTTACCGGCACCATGGCCTTCCTCCAGTTCGAGGCCCTGGGCCTGCCCCGGGTGCGGACCAAGCTCTCGGTCAGCTATGTTGACCACAACATGCTCCAGACCGGCTTCGAGAGCGCGGATGACCATCGCTACTTGCAGAGCGCAGCCGCCAAGTACGGCGTGTACTTCTCTCGCCCCGGCAATGGTATCTGCCACCAGGTGCATTTGGAGCGCTTCGGCGCGCCGGGCCAGACGCTCCTCGGGTCAGATAGCCATACTCCCACCTGTGGCGGGCTGGGCATGCTGGCGATCGGCGCCGGAGGCCTGGACGTGGCGGTGGCGATGGCCGGCTACCCCTTCTACCTGGCGATGCCGAGAGTGACGCTGGTGCGCCTGACTGGATCGCTTCCGGGCTGGGTCACCGCCAAGGACGTTATCCTGGAACTGCTGCGTCGGCTCACGGTGCGAGGCGGCCTCGGGAGGGTGATGGAATACGGCGGCGATGGCGCAGCCAGCCTCTCGGTTCCCGAGCGAGCGACCATCACGAACATGGGTACCGAACTGGGTGCCACCAGCTCCCTGTTCCCCTCCGACGAGCAGACCCGCGCCTTCCTGCGCGCCCAGCAGCGAGAGGAGGCATGGGTGCCGCTGGCCGCCGACCCCGACGGCGGCTACGACGAGGAGATCACGGTTGATCTGTCTGGCCTGGAGCCATTGCTGGCGCGGCCGCACAGCCCGGACAACGTGGTCCCAGTCGCCGAAGTGCGCGGCACCCGCCTCGACCAAGTCGCCATCGGAAGCTGCACCAACTCCTCCTACCAGGACATGATGACCGTCGCCGCCATCCTGGAGGGCAAGCGTGTGCATCCGAAGGTAAGCCTGGCCATCTCCCCAGGATCGCGCCAGGTGCTCGAGATGCTCGCCGCAAACGGCGGGCTGGCGAAGATGATTGCCGCCGGCGCGCGCATCCTCGAGGCCTCCTGCGGGCCATGCATCGGCATGGGCCAGGCCCCGCCCTCTGGTGGGGTGAGTTTGCGGAGCTTCAGCCGCAACTTCGCCGGCCGCACAGGCACCTATGACGCGCAAACCTATCTCGCCAGTGCAGAGGTGTGCGCGGCCTCCGCAGTGGCGGGCGAGATCACAGACCCCCGTGAGCTCGGCGACCCGATCAGGGTGAGCATGCCGGAGCGGTTCCTGGTGGATGACAGCATGATCCTTCCGCCCGCCGAGCACCCCGAAGAAGTGGAGGTCATACGCGGTCCCAACATCGCGCCCCTTCCAGTCCGCGGTCGTCTGGAGGATGCGCTGCGAGGGCCGGTCCTGCTGGTTGCCGGCGATAACATCACCACCGACGATATCATGCCAGCAGGCGCGCAGATTCTCCCCCTGCGGTCCAACATCCCGGCCATCTCCAACTATGTGTTCTCGCGCCTCGACCCTGATTTCGCCGCGCGGGCGCGCCGGGCAGGAGGCGGCTTCGTGATCGGCGGGATCAACTATGGGCAGGGCTCAAGTCGAGAGCACGCGGCCCTGGCGCCGATGGCTCTGGGAGTGAAGGCCGTGCTGGCTCGTTCCTTCGCCCGCATCCACCACGCCAACCTGGTGAACTTCGGCATCCTCCCCCTGAAGCTGCCCGGGAGTGCGGTCGTCCAGCAGGCCGATGAGCTGGAGATCACGGATGTGCGGGCCCGGATCGAAGCAGGGCTGCCACTGGGGGTCAGCAACCTGACCCGCGGCGGCAGCTTCCAGGTCACCTGTGAGCTCACCTCGCGCCAGGCGCGCATCCTGCTCTCGGGCGGGCTGCTGAACTACATCAGAGAGGGAGGGGCATGACTGTCAGGTTCTAGGGTGGGCATACCTCTGCCGGCCTGAGGGGGCGTGCGACCATCTGAGGTGAACCACCTTGCTGTCCAATCTGTTCCGCCGCGTCAGCGAGCTGTTCGCCGGCGCGGGGGAAGCAACCGACGAGCTGTTCGATGAGCTGGAGGAGGTGCTGATCGCCTCCGACATCAGCACCCGTGTCGCCAGCCTCATGGTGGAGCGACTGCGCAAGGAGGTGCGGGACCAGCGCGTCCGCGCCGCTGAGGGCGTCCGCTCGGCCTTGCGCCAGCAGATCGCGGCCATGCTCAGTGCCCAGGCCGCGCCATTGGTTGTGCGCGCGCCGGAGCCACCGCTGTTCTACCTCATGGTCGGGGTGAACGGCACCGGCAAGACTACCACCATCGCCAAGCTCGCCGCGCGTTTCCAGCGCCAGGGCCGCAAGGTGCTGCTGGCCGCGGCTGACACGTTCCGCGCCGGGGCCATCGAGCAGCTTCAAGTCTGGGCGGAGCGGCTGAGGACGGAGTTCGTGCGCCACCAGCCGGGCGGCGACCCCGCGGCTGTGCTCTTCGACAGCATGCACGCCGCCCGGGCCCGCGGCATTGACGTGGTAATCGCGGACACTGCGGGGCGGCTCCACACCAAGCGCAACCTCATGGAGGAGCTAAAGAAGGTGGATCGGGTGGTGCGCAAGGAGCTGGGCCGCGCGCCGGATGAGACGCTGCTGGTGCTGGATGCCACTACCGGCCAGAACGCTCTGGTGCAGGCCCAGCAGTTCAAGGAAGCAATTGGGCTCACCGGGACGGTGATGACCAAGCTGGACGGCACCGCCAAGGGCGGAATGCTCATCACCATCAGCGAGGAGATGCAGCTCCCCGTCAAGCTCATCGGCGTCGGAGAGAAGCCCGAAGACCTGCGGGACTTCGACCCCCAAGAGTTCGCTGGCTGGCTACTGCCGTGAGAGGGCAGGGGATACCATCCTGGCCTACGCGGTCGTGACGCGATCAGTCCTCAGTGGCGGCGTAGAAGTCCGTCGGCAACTCTCCCGCGGCGAACTTCCTCAGAAACTCGGAGAACGAGTCGGCAACTCGCACCATCCCCTTCGCTATATCGGCCCCGGCCGTGGTCTCATCAATCTCATCATGGCTGGCGAGCAGAACCGCAGGCTCGCGCTCCGTGGTTGTGCCGGCCAGGCCCAAGCAATATACGTCTCCCCACTCCGTAGAGCCGATGACTGGATACCCGCGCGGAGCAATCACATAGCCAGGAATCGCCTGCTCGTTCTCGACTCGCAGCCACGATATCGGCCACAACCTCGCGCCAGCGACCTCGATCTCCTCGCTTGGCTCCGCCATTGCGTAGAACTCGCGCACCGATGCCGGGATTCCCAGGGACTCCAGATAGCCGAGATCCTCGCTGCTTGCGGGCCGGAAGTCGGCCGAAGAGCCCGACTCGGCCAGGACTTCCTGTATCGCCGCCAACTCGCGTTGGTAGGTGAACACGGCGCGCACCTCAGCACGGACGCGCTCCACAGACCGTTGGCTCGCGGCCCGCTTGTGATGCCGGGATCCCACGCCCACCGCGCCGGCGAGCACGAAGAGCGCCAAGCAGCCGAGCACCTTCCACGACCTGACCGCTCTGAGCACTACGGCCGCGCAGCGTGTTTCGCCTTGAGACTCTGTCGCGATAGACCTGCCTTCGCACGTGCCCTACTGCGATTCTATGCCTCCTCCCCGATCTCCTCCAGCAGCTCTCGGTCTTCCTCGGCTAGCTGCGCAGCAGCCAGCGCGCTGGCCCGTTGGCACTATGGCGGGGTCAACAGAGCCATAGCGATAGAGGCCAGGGCTTCCGCACGCCGGGAATCGTCCTCAATCTCGCGCGCCGTCGCCAGCGCCCTATCGAGGTCCTTCCTTGCCCACTCGGCCGCCACGAGACCCGTGATGCTATCCCTTTCCTCACCCTGCGGAAGGCCTCGTACCATCTCCAGCGCAGCCGGCGCGTCAGTCCTCGCCAAGGAGACGATGACTTCGTCCCGACAGCAGTCTCGGTTCACGCCGCCGCAGGTGATCTCCGCTGCTACAGCCAGCGCTGCATTCGGGTTCGTCTCTACCAATCCCATCGCCACTAGCTGGGATAACGTCTCCCGCCAACACGTATTCTGCGACTTCCTCGCAACCGCGAGGATGGCATCGGCAGGGGCGCAGGCCACTGCCTCCGCCACAGCATCCCCTACCCAGAACCAGGCCAACTGTCGTTTCACGCTATCTGCTACTCTGAGCGCCTCCTCCGGGTCAAGCATCGCCAAGACCACGGCGGTGGCGGCGAGAGCTTCGGCGCGGGAATGCGTATCCTCGATGGTCCGAGCCACTTCCTCGGCCTCGGCCGCGACGCGCCGCGCGCGGACCCGATTGGTTTCAATACAGGCCGAAGCCACCTGAGAAAGCGCATCGACGCGACACCGCTTGTCGGAGATGCGACGTGCTATGGCCAATGCCGTCCCAAGATTGCTCTTCGCCAGAGGACCGGCCAGGTCAGCAAGCGCCTGCTCGCGCTTGAGGTTATCTTTGATGCTGCGCGCGATCCGAAGTGCCCGCCTCGGGTCCTTCTTCGCGACTGTGACAGCGATGTCATGGAGTGCTCGGGTACGTCGCTCCCCGTATTCGCATGACCGCGCCGCCTCAAGAGCGCGGTCAACGTCGGTGGCTGCCATTGTCCCTGCGATCGAGCCGAACACGTCCAGCTCGCCATCATTGCCGGGTCTACGCGCTATCGCCAGGGCCTTCCCGGGATCGGTCCTTGCCAGCGCAACCGCAATGTCATACAGTGCGTATCCCTTGAAGACATAGCTGTCAATATCATCCACGACACGAAGCGCTTGGTCCGTATCCAGTATCGCCGTCGGTGCCGCGATCTGCTGGAGCGCTCCATTCCTGCCCTCCCAATCCTTGATGCCCCGAGCGACCCTCCCGGCTTCCTCTACCACCCTGCTCGCGGCGGCCGCGTTCGGGCGGAACGGAGCGGGCTTCACGGATGCGGCCACGGCTAAGATTGAGGCCCCTCCGCCGATCCCCAGGAGGAGGCAGAGGCCAGCAGCTCTTACCACGGCGCGACCGCAGGAGGTCTGGTTCATCTCAGTCGCCCCTTGGGTCATCGGTCAGCCCGGCGTTTCCTCCTGTTCGATCTCCTCCCGCAGCTCCCGGTCTTCCTCGGTTAGCTGCGCTGCCGCGAGCAGGTCCGGCCGCAGCTTGAGCGTGCGCCGAAGCGATTCTTTCCGGCGCCAGCGGCGGATCTGCTCGTGGTGGCCGGAGAGCAGCATTTCCGGGACCTTCCAGCCGCGGAACTCAGCGGGCCGGGTGTACTGCGGGTACTCCAGCAGGTACTCCGAGAAAGAATCACTCGCCGGACCGCTCTCCGCGCCCAGCGCGCCGGGGAGTAGGCGGGTCACGGCGTCAACCACTACCATGGCGGGCAGTTCTCCGCCCGTGAGCACGTAGTCGCCAATGGAGATTGCCCGGGTGGCCAAGTGCTCCCGCACCCGCTCATCAACACCCTCGTAGTGGCCGCACAGGAGGATGAGGTGCTGGCATGTGGCAAGCGCGCGCGCCACGGCCTGCTGAAAGCGCTCGCCCTGAGGCGACAGCAGCACCACCTCCTCCCGGCAGCCCGCCTCGGCCGGGCATCGGATCGTCTCGACCGCCGCGAAGAAGGGCTCCGGCTTCATCACCATGCCCACCCCGCCGCCGAAGGGGTAGTCGTCAGTAGTGCGGTGGCGATCGCTGGTGTACTCCCGCAGGTCATGTACCCGAACCTCGATGAGGCCGGCGTCCTGGGCGCGCTTGAGGATGCTCTCGGCGAGCATGGGAGCGAACATCGCGGGGAAGATGGTGATGATGTCTATCTTCACGTGGGGCCCTCGCCAGGCACAGGTTCCTCCTCTGGAGGCAGGGAGACAGTCATCCGCCGCTGTTCGAGGTCAATCTCGCGAACCACCTGGCGCAACGCAGGGATCATGGCCGCGGCGGTGACGTAGACATCATTGGCCGGGGTGCGCAGGACCTCGGTGATCTCGCCCAGATCACGGCCCTCCTCGCTGAACACGCGCACCCCAATAATCTCGTGAACCCAGTAGGCCCCCTCCGGGAGTGGCGCCGCCATGCTCTTGCGGATCTTCACCCAGGCGCCGCGCAGCTTCTCCGCCTGGCTCCGGTCGCAGCAGCCCTCGAACTTGACCAGAATACCTTTGGACGTCAGCCGAACGCCAACGACCCGGGCGAGGCGTTCCTCCCGGTTGCGGAGTTCCAGACAGACCAGGCTGAGCTGGTGAAAGCGCTCCGGGAAATCGGTCTCGGCCCGCAGCCGCAGTTCGCCCTTGGTGCCGAAAGGAGCCACGACCCGGCCGATGACCAGGTCCCACGGCTCCTCTTGCTGGGCCATCGAAAGAGTCTCTTGCATCAAGGTGATGCTGCAGCCGCTCGCAAGGGCCCCTCCGGAGCACCTGCGCGCCATCTCCTGCATTACCGTCTTGACGGTAATCCAGGAGATGCTGTAGGTCACGCCTCGCGAACCTCGATGATGACCCCGTCCTTGATCACTATCTGGGATGCGCTCAGCTTCTGTAAGAGGTCATCTCCCTGCTTCAGCTCCACCACTCCTTCCAGGGTGCCCCTGGGGAACTCGGTGCCCAACTCGAGCTTCTCTGCCTCCTCGAGCTGACGCTTGACGTCATCCCGCAGCGCCTCGTGGCGGCGTCTCTCCGCCTCGATCTGGCGACGGGCGCTCATCGCCTGGGTGAGGTCAGTTCGCTGGAGGTCGGCGAGAAAGCGCCGGCTCTGGAACTCCATCTGGTCAATCCGCCGCTGGGTGGCCTCGACCGCCTCTTGGAGTTCAGCTTTCAGCTCCTCCTTGAAGCTCTCTGTCACGATCACTAGGACGGCGATCGAACGCTTCACCGTCAGGCTCATTCGCTTCCGCCCTCCGGGGGCCCACCCGGCCCCTGCCCATGCTTGTTGATGTCCACCCAGATGCTCTTTCGCTCCTTCGCCCCCGCCGCTCTCACTACAGTGCGCAAGGCATTGGCGATGCGCCCTCCCTTACCGATCACCTTGCCCAGATCTTCGGGAGCCACACGAACCTCGAAGATGATGCTCCGCTCCCCCTCGATCTTGTTGACAGCGACCCGGTCCGGCTCGTCCACCAGGGACCTCACGATCATCGTGACCAATTCGTGCACGTAACACCTCCACAGTATCTGCCGCTGAACGCCATAGGGGTCTCTTAGTGGCACCCGAGCGGCCGCGCGCCCCGTGCGGCCCTCAACGCCAACCGGATGGGGATTGCCGCCGCCCTCGCCTGCCTCGTGCTCCCGCTTGTCGCCTCCTTCCGGGCCGCCCTGCCGGCGGCCCACATCTCACTGTGGGCTCTCTTCGCTTGTTTCACCGGAGAGCCCGGGCTCCTCCTCGCCAGGCGCGAGCTCCGGCTCCGCCTCCCTGGCCGCGCGAGCGGCCGCTCTTCCCTCCACGAATCTGTCCCAGACCCCGGCCTTCATGAGGATCGTCCGAGCAGTATCGGACGGCTGTGCGCCCTGGTTCAGCCAGTGGAGCGCCCGTTCCTGGTTCACATTCACCACACTGGGCTCAGTGCGCGGGTTGTAGTGCCCAATCACCTCGATGAACCGCCCGTCCCTGGGCCCAGCCGTCTCAGCCGCCACCAGGCGGTACTGCGGTTGCTTCTTCTTCCCGATACGACGCAATCGAATACGAACTGCCACACGCTCCTCCTATCAGAGACTCCCTTGTATTGCGGCGACAACCTCAATACAAGAGAACGCCTCAGACACAGCTCAGGCCTGGCTGCAAGGGGGCCTGGCTGAATCATGGTTTGTCACGATGATTCAGGAAACCCGACTCTGCAGCTCGCAGCTTCTCGTCACCTGAGCCTGGGCAGCCCAAGCCCCCTTGGCAGGCGCCCGCTGCGCTCCACGTCCGCGAACTGCCCCAGCATCTCCCTCATCTGGCGGAAATGCTTCAGGACCAGGTTCACCTCCTGCCGGGTGGTCCCGCTTCCCCGCGCGATGCGCCGACGGCGGCTTCCGTCAATGATGTCCGGCTCCTCCCTCTCTTCGGGAGTCATGGACTGGATGATGGCGGTCATCTGCCGCAGCCGCCTCGGCTCCACTTCCACCGGCACACGCTGGCGTAGCGCCTGAACCCCCGGGATCATGCTCAGCAGGTTCTCCAGCGACCCCATTCTGCCGAGCCGCTGCAGCTCCCGCATGAAGTCGTTCAGGTCGAACCGCTTCTCCCGGAGGCGGCGCTCCAGCTCCTCTGCCTCCCGCTCCTCCAGCGCCTCCTCCGCCTGCTCCACCAGGGTGAGCACATCCCCCATCCCGAGGATCCGCGAGGCCATCCGCTCCGGGTGGAACACCTCCAGCGCCTCTGGCTTCTCGCCAACCCCCGCGAACTTGATCGGTCGGCCCGTCACCGCCCGGACGGAGAGCGCCGCTCCCCCTCGGGTGTCGCCGTCGAGCTTAGTGAGTATCACCCCAGTGAGGCCGACCCCTTCGTCGAACTCGCGCGCCACGTTGACCGCGTCCTGGCCGGTCATCGCGTCCAGCACCAACAGGACTTCACTGGGGGAAGTCGCCTGTTTGAGGGCCGCAAGTTCGGCCATCAGCTCCTGGTCAATGTGCATGCGCCCCGCTGTGTCCACGATCAACGGCGAGAGGCCGCTGTGTCGCGCCTGCTCGGTGGCCGACCGGGCGATGCCGATAGCGTCGCGCTCGCTCCCCTCGAACACGGGGACGCCAACCTGCTCGCCCACGACCCGAAGCTGTGCCACCGCGGCGGCCCTGCGCAGGTCGGTGGCCACCAGCAAGGGACGCTTCCCGGCGCGCTTCAGGCGCAGCGCGAGCTTCGCGGCAGTGGTGGTCTTGCCACCGCCCTGCAGGCCCACCATCAGCACGATGGGCGTCTCGGCGGACAGGTTGAGGTCGCTCGCCTCGCCCCCGAGCAGCGCGGTGAGCTCGTCGTGCACGATCCTGACTACCTGCTGGCCAGGCGTCAGGCTCTCCATCACCTCCCGGCCCACGGCCTTCTCGGTGATGCGGGTGACGAGGTCCCGCACGACCCGGGAGTTGACGTCGGCCTCAAGCAAGGCGAGCCGGATCTCCCGCGAGGCTGCGGCCACGTCCTGCTCAGACAGGCGTCCCTTGCCTCGCAGAGACCGGAGGATGGTCTGCAGTTTCGCGGTCAGGGCGTCAAACATGCGGAGTGCACGGGAACTGCTCAACGCGGTGCACGGTACAGCCCCTCAACCTGCAAGCTGTCGCCTCAGGCACGCTGAAGGGATCGGCGCGCCTCACCGCGGTCTCTCTCCCGCCGTTTCGCCAGAGGACACAACCCGCGGGAGTATAGCAGCCGAGCAGTCGCATTGTCAAACGCTGCGCAGTGCCGGCCGCGCGCCCAGAACCGACGGCAGGCGTACGCCTCCACGCGGGGAAAGGCCTTTGCGCCGCTGGAGGCGGAGCCATGGCCCAGGTGACTATCCGCGATGTGCGCACCATACTGACTGCTCCCTCGGGCAGCCGGCTGGTGGTCGTGAAGGTCGAGACCTCTGAAGCCGGCCTCTACGGCCTGGGATGCGCCACCTTCACCCAGCGGCCGCGCGCGGTGAAGACTGCCGTGGAGGAGTACTTGAGGCCGTTGCTCATCGGCAGGGAGGCCGACCGCATCGAGGACATCTGGCAGAGCTGCTACCACAACAGCTACTGGCGCAATGGGCCCGTGCTCAACAACGCGCTCTCCGGCGTGGACATGGCGTTGTGGGACATCAAGGCGAAGCGCGCGGGCATGCCGCTCTATCAGCTCCTCGGCGGCAAGTGCCGCGAGGCGGCGGCGGTGTACCGTCACGCCGATGGCCGAGACCCGAGGGAGGTGGAGGACCGAGTCCGGGCTTTCCTCGAGCAAGGATGCCAATATGTCCGGGCGCAGATGGGCGGCTACGGAGGACGCGGCTGGCGGACATGGTCGAAGGAGGAGGCGGCGCGCTACCGCAGGCCGGGCCTCCCAGGCGAGCCCAGCGATGAGCCCGTCCGTCTGCCTCCGGAGGGCGCTCTGCCCGGCGAGTACTACGATCCCCGCAGCTACCTGCTCAGCGTGGAGGGCCTGTTCGACCACCTTCGCTCACAGCTTGGCTTTGATGTCCAGCTCCTGCACGATGTCCACGAGCGCCTATCGCCCATAGATGCCGTGGGGTTGGCGAAGGCCCTGGAGCCCTACAAGCTCTACTTCCTGGAGGATCCGCTGGCCCCCGAAGACCTGGAGTGGCTGCAGATGATCCGAGCCCAGACCACTACTCCTATCGCCATGGGTGAGCTCTTCAACCATCCGCGAGAATGGACTCCGCTCATCGCCAGTCGGCTCATTGACTTCATGCGAATGCACATCAGCCAGATGGGAGGGATCACACCCGCCCGCAAGGTGGCGGCCTTCGGCGAGCTCTTCGGCGTGCGCACCGCCTGGCACGGCCCCGGCGACGTGTCGCCTGTGGGCCACGCCGCTAACCTGCACCTCGACCTCGTCTGCCCAAACTTCGGAGTGCAGGAGTTCAGCGGCTTCACCGAGGCCGAGCAGGAGGTGTTCCCGGGGTGTCCCGAAGTCCGCGCAGGCTACCTCTATCCCAATGACCTGCCGGGCCTCGGCGTGGACATGGACGAGGCGAAGGCGGCCAGGTATCCCGGCCACGAAGGGCCCGACTCCTGGACCCTGACCCGACGGCCTGACGGGAGCCCGGCGAGGCCGTAGGGGAGGGACGATGGCGTTCGACCTGGAGAGGCTGATCGAGAAGCCTGCCTGCTATTCGGAGTTGCGCGGGCGGGTGGCGCTCGTGACCGGCGGGGGCAGTGGCATCGGCCGGGGCATCGCGCTCCGGCTCGTGGCCGAGGGGATGAGAGTGGCGATCTGCGGCCGGCGTCTCGAGCGCCTCGCGGAGACGGCGGAGCTCATCCAGGGGCGCGGCGGCCTGGTGCTAACCCATCCCTGCCACGTCGGCAAGCCGGAGGAGGTGTCCGAGCTCTTCGATGTGATCGCTCAGACTCACGGTCCTGTGGAGGCTCTGATCCACAATGCCATGACCATGAAGTTCGTGGACCTCGACAGGCTGTCCCTGGAGGTCTGGGAGGAGGCCTTCACGACCGCGTGCCGCGGCGCCTATCTGCTCGCCAAGCAGGCGCTTCCGGCCATGCAGGAGCGCGGGGCCGGCGGGATCGTCCTCATCTCCTCGGTGGGAGCGCAGCGCGCCCACCTGCCGGGCCTGCCCTATGATGCCGCCAAGGGCGCGCTGGAGTCCATGACTCGCGCTATGGCCCTCGAGCTAGGGCCAAGCGGCATCCGCGTGAACGCGGTCGCCCCCGGCCCTATCGCCGCGCGACGGCGGGAGGTCAGCGAGCACAGCCTTGTCAATCCTCACGTCGCGCTGCGCCGGTCCGGCACCCCGGCCGAGGTCGCCGCGGTGGTCGCGTTCCTGCTCTCTGACCAGGCCAGCTTCATCACTGGCCAGGTCATCAACGTGGACGGGGGCCTCACCGCCCAGTTGTCACTGCCGGGGGTCTGGGTCTGAGACAGACTGGGCCGCCTCCTCCGAAGCGGCGACGCGGGCCAGCGCGCGCCGCAGCAACCGCCTCTGATCGTCGTGGCTCAGCAGCGAGAGCGCCTGCTCAGGGGTGAACCACCCGCACTCGAGCACCTCCTCCTCTGGGTCCAGGCGCATCGCCGCCCGCGGGCTAGCCTCGTACAGAAACCAGTAGATGCGCGTCCGGAAGCGCTTCCCCTCTCGCTCGAACTCGTGCTCTGTCCACGCCAGGGGCATCCGGAACTCCAGCCGCCCCAGCCCCGTCTCCTCCCCCACCTCCCGGCGCGCTGCCTCCTCCGGCTCCTCCCCCTCCTCGATCAGCCCCTTAGGGAACACCCACGTCCTATACCGAGACTGTACTATGGCCACCCGCAGCTTCTCCCCTTTCCCCTTCACCACCACTCCCCCCGCCGCGCGCAGCTTGGTTACCTGCCCTTGGGTCTCTTCCCCACTGGCCACGGCGCGCGTCATCTCGTCATCCCCCAGTCCGACGGTTTCCGCTCCTCCCACGGCGCGGGCTCAGGGATGCCGAACACCTGGCGCTTGTGGGCGAGGTAGTAGAGGTAGTTCTCGAAGGTTACATCCGGCGGCACGCGATGGTCCACGTGGGGGATCCATCCACCCTCGTCCACATAGGGCTTGATGCGGCCCAGCTCCGCGCGGATCGCCTCCTTGCCCGCGATCAGGGCTCGCTTGTTCACCCCACCCATCAGCAGGACCTCCCGGCCGAACCGATCACGCAGCGCAATGGGATCAGTCCCCGCGGCCACCTCTACCGGGAACATGGTGTTCACTCCGCCCTTCAGCCATAGCCCCACGAGCTGGTTGATGTTCCCGTCACAGTCGGTGTAGATGATGTCAACGCCGTGGCGCTTCAGCGTGTCCGTGATCCGCTGGTAGCGGGGCACCATCAGCCGCTCGAAGGCGGCCGGCGAGATCATTGGCCCCATGTTGAAGCACATGTCCTCCCATCCCGCGCCAAAGTCCAACTCCACCTGGGGTGCCGCGAACTCGATGGTCTTGATCACGATCCGGGTGATGGTCTCCATGATCTCCTCGACCAGGCCCGGATCATCGTGGACCATCATCGCAGCGCGCTCGAAGCCCATCCAGTCACGCATCCAACCGTACAGGCTTGCGATCCCGATGCCGAGCGGGTAGTCCCGGTGGCCCCACTCCTTCCTGAGCTGCTCCCAGTGAGCCGGGTCGGGGAGGCGGCGCGGGTCGTCGGGGTCGAGGCGGGGCCTGAAATCCCGCTCCCACTCGTGCCGCCCCTTGAGCGCGAAGTCGAGGAAGTGCGGGATAGAGGATTGGCCGGAGCTGTGGATGAGACAGGTGGCGCCGTGCTCATCTCGGACCAGGGTCTGTTCGCCCCTCACTTCGAGCACCTTGTACTCGAACCCGGGCAGCAGCCCCTGGTGCACCGGAACCTGCCCGGCGGGCGCGAAGCCGAAGTAAACATCCGCCTCCTCGTTGCTGTCTACCTCCCGGGGCAGGCCCTGCTCGTGCCAGGCGCGGAAGGTGTCATCCCAGTAGCCGAACTCCATGTCCGGAACGTGGTCTACAGGCTCGAAGTGGAGGGTGCGGAGGAAACGTTCACGGTGGGTCACAGATTGGCCTCCAGGCGGAAGCGACGTCCATTCGCGGCCAGCGGCCGCGAGTCTCCATAAGAGATGAGTCTGCCAGAGGCAGACTCGCAGTGCCAAGTATACCAAGGCCTGCCGGCAGGGTCAACGCGGCAGGCAGGGGTCAGGACCGCGGGTCCTGGCCGGGTGGCCACCAGTATGTCATTCCCAGCCTCGGAGGCCCGCCCCGGCGGGCCGCTGAGCATGACACTCCGTTAGAATCCCTAACGGAACCGGCTTGCAAGCTGTATCAGAGCCAGCCTGGCAGCTCTCAGCCATGCCGGGAGGAGTTCTGATCCAGCCTCTTAGGCTCCTGATCTTGGGACAGGCCCTAAGGCGTGCTCAGCCCGTGATAGGGGAATACCCGCTGCTGCAACTCTTTCACCGACTCTTGCGCGAACTCGCGGGCGACGCGAGCCCAGTCCTCGTCAACGCTGGGTCCGGCGGCGTCGTGAAGGCGGGGCGGGGCGTCGTCGTTGTCGCGGTAGCGGTTGGCCTGGGACTCGGGGATCTCCTCTGGGGCTTCCAGCTCGGCCATGCGGGCGAACGCCAGCGTCCAGGCGCGGGGCACCACGGCCTGGTGGTAGCCTCCTCCCCCGACCGCCACCCAGCGCGGCGCGCGCTGGGCGATCTCGTCAACCACCGCCAGATATCCACGGGTGGTGAGGCACATGTGCGTAAGCGGGTCGTCGAAATGCGTATCCACGCCCAACTGGGTGAACACGAAATCGGGCGCAAAGGCCTCCAGCAATGGGACGACGGCCTCGCGGAATGCCCAGAGGTACACCTCGTCGCCGGTGAAGGGCGACAGGGGCAGGTTCACCGAGAAGCCCTCGCCCTCCCCTTCGCCGATCTCGGACACATCGCCGGTCCCCGGGAACAGATAGCGGCCGCTCTCGTGGACCGAGATCGTGAGCACCTCCCTGCGCTCGTAGAAGGCCTCCTGGACGCCGTCGCCGTGGTGGGCGTCAATGTCAACATAGGCGACCTTCACGCCTGGGCCGCAGTCCTCGAGCAGGTGCACGATAGCGATGGCAGGATCATTGAACACACAGAAGCCCGCGGCGCGAGCGCGGTGCGCGTGGTGCAGGCCACCGGCCGGGTTGAAGGTTGCCGCCGCCTTTCCATCTGCCACCAGATCGGCGGCCAGCAGCGAAGCCCCAGCAATCAGCGCGGTGGCCTCGTAAAGGCCGTCGGTGATGGGATTGTCAACCGTCCCGAGGCCGTACTGGTAAGCCCGTCTGAGCGGCCGGGCCTCGCTGGGGGCGCGAACCGCTTCGATGTACTCCCGGCTGTGGGCCAAGGCGATGGTGTCTTCGTCGGCCGGCGATGGCTCCACCACTGAGACCGGCTCGGCCTCGAGGAAGCTGCAGGCCCGGATCAGCTCGTAGGTGCGCCGGACCCGCGCCGGCCGCATTGGGTGCGAGGGACCGAAGTCGTAGTCACTGAAACGCGGGCTGTAGATGAGCGAGGTTTGGCGCACAGTTCGGAGATCCGCAAATGGCTCAGCATGGCTGGCAGACGCAGCGCCACCTCGCGCCCGCCCGAGGCCGGACGAGCATCACGGGGAAGCCCTACCCGCAGGAGCCCGACGTGACCGGCCGTAGCCCTGCCCTATGATGACACTGCGGTACTTGTTGCCGCTGGCAACCATGATCGGAACCGGCAAGCCGCGGGACGCAACCTCGTCAATGCCTTCGGCCAGAGTGATGGCGTGCCACACCGACCGGTCGCCGAGGGCGACGATGCGGTCCCCCACCGCCAGGCCAAGCCGTTCGCCCGGGCCTCCTCGGCGCACCGATCGCACCGTCAGCCCTCCGACCGGCCCCGCGGAAGGCAGCGGGTCAACCTCCAGGCCGAGGGCGCGCGAGATGCCCCTGACCGCCTGCTTCAGTGGATCGTCCTGCCCAGGCGGGTTGGCGCGGGCCCAGAACATGACCGCCACCAGAGCAATCCCGACCACGAGCAGAACCACTCGGGCTGACAGCAAAGGCCTCATTCCGGCCGCTTTCCTTCCTCTCCGCCCTCAGGCCCTCTCACTTCCGCCTCCAGCAACTGGACTTGGTCTGCCACCTCTGCCCTCCGCGCGTAGAAGGAGGTGAGCCCGCAGTCCACGCACACATCTGAGTAGAGGCCGATCAGGCCGCTCCGCTGACGCCCGTCCTGGGAGACGACCTGCAGTCGGACCCCCGGTACCCGGCAGCCGCGGAGCAGGCTTGTCCCCCCGCAGCTCGGGCAGTGGCGCCGCCGCCGCCGCTCTCGGGTTGCTGGCTGCGGGCCCTGCAACGGGGCCCCGCTGGCGGGTAGCTGCATGTCCGCATCTCCTGCCATCTGCACGCTCCCCCTCAGTGCACCGCTGGTCCCGTCCCCGCGGGAGGGGCAGGGATGGTCCCGAATTGCTCCTCGTAGCGCCTCACATTCTCCGCTAAGGCGTCCCGAAAGGCCTTGGCGATCACCGGATGCATCACCACCCGCACCAGGGTCGGTGCCGACTCGACTTCTCGGTCTTCCGGCCCCAGGCGTTTGAAGTCCACCAGGAACTCCAGGGCGACATGGGTGATGCGGACCAGGTTGCTGTAGACCACCTCGAACTCGGGCTGTTCTGCCATCCGCCGCTCCTCAGCTTCGCGGCCCGTGCGCTGCGCCAGGCTGAACCTCAGTCGCTCTCCCTCACCGTTGCCCCTGTCTGGGGAGGGCGCAGCGAGAGCGCAAGTCGCTCTTCGCCCTTCGTCAGCACCACGCGCTGACTGCCGATCTCGGCCAGCGTGTACCCAGCGATCCGCGCCCCCTGCCTGGAGTAATAGCGCCGGTCACCGTACCGGATGACGGCCAGCAGTTCCTTCCCGCGCACGATTCCCACCAGCTTCAGCTCCTCGGCGGGCTTGGGCTTGGCCTGGGGCGGCGGTTCGGGCGGCTTGATCGGCCTGCTCCCGAAGGGGTCGTGGCCTGGCGGCTGAGACGGCTTCGTGGCCAACCGAAGCGGAGGCGTGGGCCGCGCGACCGGCGGGCCCTTCGGCTCCTGCGGCGGCCTCCTAGGGAATGCCCGCAGGCCGACGAAGAGGGCCACCCCGACCGCCAGCACCGCCACCGCCAGAGCCAGAAAGGCCACATCCTGACGTTGACCTTTTTGCGCCATCCTCGTGTCCTCCCTATCTCCCTCTGCGAAGCCCCTGGCGGCGTGCTGTGATCCCCTGCCTCGCCATTTCACTGTGTGAAACGCGGTCAGAGACGATGCGGCCGCTCCTCTGGCGGCAGCGGGATGATCCCGGTAATCGTCAGCTTCTGCTCCTTGCCATCCCGGATGACCACCGCCTCATACTCCCGGCCCGCCTTTGCGTTGTTGAGCGCCCCCACGAGCGAGAGGGGGTGCTGCAGCTTCTGTCCTCCGAAGCTCACTATCAGATCGCCCATCTGGATCCCGGCGCGGTCGGCGACGCTTCCCGGCACCACCACGGCCACCCGCACACCTTTCCGGCGATCCTCTTTCAGCGGCGGAAGCACACCGACGATCCCCAGCGGCTTCAGCCCCCGGCGGCTCTGAGTCACCTCCGTCTCACTCAGAGACGGCTCAGGCGGCAGCCGGAAGGGTCGTTTCTCCTCGGGTGCCCACTCGGCCCGGCTGAAGACCAACGAGAAGATGAGCAAGGCGAGCAGGATCACAATCATCGCCGCAGTCGGGCTGATGGGACGGTTCACTCGTCACTCCTCGAGCGGGCCGCAGCCTGGGCGGAGCGCACGCCAAAGAGAGTGTACCATGTCTCCCAGCCTTTGTTAATATGGCCCTCCCCAGCACCAGGGCTCATTGCATCATCTCACCAAGAGGCGGCACACATCGTCTCCCAGCCCGAGCCCATGTCGGAGCCTGGATCGCGAGGCGATTCCCAGGCCGGATCGCCCGGAGGACGCGGCTCCCACAGGGCCTCCCGCTCGGCCCCCATGGCGATAGCGCAATGGCCCCGCCCCAGGGCCAGGGGAGGACCGAGGCCTGAGGCCAGCGAATCCGGGCCATGAGACATGGGGCCATGATCTGTGACGCGCACGTCCATCTGAAGCATGGCGATGCCGCCAGGACCGAGTACTCGGCCGAGACAATTGTCAGGACCATGGACGCGGTCGGCATTGACAGGGCGGTCGTGTTCGCGATGTCAACGACCACCCGACGCTCGATCGCCATGGCCGAGCAGGCAGTAGCCCAGTTCCCGGACCGGCTAATCCCCTACGTGTACGCCCTTCCCCACTACCAGTGGAGCGTTTCGGAGGAGCTCGCGGAAGCGATCTCCCGGCGGGGCTTCCGCGGTATCAAGATCCATGCGGGCGAGTGCACTGTCGCCGACTATGTGATAGACCCGGTGATGGAGGTGGCCGGCCACCTCGGCGTTCCCTGCCTGGTGGACTTCCTCGGCCGGCATGGGGCCGCTGAATCGCTCGCCCAGAGGTTCCCCGCCACCAAGCTCATCGTCTGTCACCTGGGCGCGTACTTGTCCACCAACGAGCACCTCCTCGACCAGTTCACAAGCCTGGCCGAGCAGCACCCGAACGTCTACCTGGATGTCAGCGGCGTGGCGCTGGTCCGCAGGATCGCCGAGGCGGTTCGCCGGGTCGGCTCGCATCGCGTGATCTGGGGCACCGACGGTCCGCACCAGAGTCCCGACACAGTGTCCTTCGCCAGGCTCTCACTCGACACTATTCGGGGGCTTCATCTCGACGAGGCCGCGGAGCGGGATGTGCTCGGCGGCAGCATTGCCCGGTTGCTGAACATCTGAACCCATGATCCCGCGGCACGCCAGACCATGACCCGAGAGTCACCAAGCCGTCCTCTGGTGCTCGGCATCTCCGGCACCCCGCGGGTGCGCAGCAACAGCCGCCTGCTGCTGGAGCGCGTGCTTCTGGGAAGTGCCGCGGCGGGAGCGGAGACCGAGCTGATCTCGCTGCGCGAGCTCCAGGTGACCTCGTGCCGTCACTGCGAGGGCTGTGACCGCACCGGCCGCTGCGTGGTCCAGGACGACATGCAGAGGGTGCACGTCAAGCTGCGGCAGGCCCAGCACCTGGCCCTCGCCTCGCCGATCCAGTTCGCGGGAGTATCGGCCGAGACCAAGGCGATGATTGACCGCGGACAGGCCTTCTGGGTGGCCACCTACCTGCTCAAGCGCCGTGTCTCCGACGCGCCGGGAGAGCGGCGAGGGCTCTACATCGCCACCTGCGGCGGCGCCGACAGGCGAGTCTTCGAGTGGGCCAAGCCGACGGTGAAGGCCTTCCTCAACTCTTGTCAGTTCACCTACTGGGGGGAGCTCTTCGAGGCCAACACCGACCAGCCGCCGCCGCTGTCCCAGCGGGAGGAACTGCTCGCCAGAGCCGAGGCCCTCGGCAGACGGCTCGTCGAGGCCTGAAGGTGCGCTCGGCCGCGCGAGGACCCGTGCTTGGCCCCGAGCTCCTGATAGGAGTGGATGTGGGCGGCACGAAGATCGCGGCCGGACTGGCGCATCGCGATGGCCGCATCATCGCCTGCCAACGCGCGCCGACGGCCCAGGCAGGCGGCGCGCAGGTGGTCTCCCAGATCATCGCCCTGGTCGGCGACGTGTTGCAGCAGGCTATCGCATCGCCGGGCGAGCTCGCGGCCATCGGGGTGGCGCTGCCGGCGGTCATAGACCAAGCGCGCGGGATGGTGCTGTGGGCGCCGAACATCCCCGGCTGGCAGCAGGAGACACTGGTGGCCCAGCCGATCAGCCAGGCGATGCGGGTCCCCGTCAGTCTCCACTATGACGGCCATGCCTGGGTCGCTGGGGAGTGGTGGTGTGGCGCGGCGCGGGGCGCGGCCGACGTCGCCTTGCTCGCCGTCGGAACCGGTATCGGCGGCGGCCTCATTCTGGGTAACCGCCTCTATCGCGGCCGCGTGGGAGTGGCCGGCGCAGTCGGCTGGTGGGTGGCCGACCGCCCTCAGGCTTGCGGGCGCACGGCCTCGGAGGGGTGGCTCGAATCACTCGCCTCCGGCCCGGCGATCGCCCGCGCGGCGGGCCAGGGCACTGCCGAGGAGGCCTTCGCCGCGGCGCGCGCCGGCGATGCCCGCGCGCAACAGGCCGCAGCGCAGGCCGCGCAGGTGCTGGGCGCGGCCGCAGCGAACCTGGTCAGCCTGGTAGACCCAGAGGTGGTCGTGTTCGCCGGGGGCGTGATGGTGGGCGGGGCCGATCTCCTGTTCCCCGGCATCAGCGACGTCGTGCGGCGCGAGGCGCAGCCCCAGATCGCCCGCCAGGTGCGGCTGGTGACCGCCGAGTTGGGGGAGGACGCGGCCTGGTTGGGCGCCGCGAGGCTGGCCCTCCTCCAGATGGAGGGCGAGGAGGCAGGTGTCTGATGTCGGCCGAGCAGTGGTTCGCAAAGACCCAAGAGATTCATCGGCGGATCCGCGACACCCAGATGGACAACATCAGGGCCGCGGCGAAGGCGATCGCCGACTCTATCTCGGTGGGCCGGATGGTCCATCTCTTCGGCGCTGGCCACGGGTCCCTGCCGGTGATGGAGTGCTACCCTCGCATCGGCGGCTTCGTCGGCTACCATCCTATGGCCGAGCACTGCCTGTCATACTTCACGAATGTGGTGGGAGACAGCGGCGTCCCCCAGTTCCTCTTCCTGGAGCGACTGGAGGGGTTCGCGCAGGTGATCTTGCAGAACTACCGGCTCGACCCGCGCGACTGCATGATGATCTTCTCGCACTCGGGGATCAACGGCGTCGTCATTGACATGGCCCTGGAGACGAAGCGGCAGGGCCTGACCGTGATCGCGCTCACCTCCCTGGAGCACACCCGGGCGGTGCCCGCGCGGCATTCGAGTGGCAAGCGCCTGTATGAGATCGCCGACATCGTGGTGGACACTTGTGTGCCGGTCGGGGACGCCATGGTCGAGATCCCGGGCCTGCGCGAGAAGGTTGGCCCAGGGTCCACGTTCGGCTTTGTGACCGCGGTGAACGCGATCAACTGCGAGGTGGCCGGCCTGCTGACAGAGCGAGGGCAGCCTCCACTGGTCAACATCTGCCATAACCTGCTGCCTCCCGATGAGGCGGAGGCGCAGATGGGCCGCGTCTGGAAAGCATACCTGGAGCGTGTCAAGGACCGCGTGTAGCTGTAGGGCACGCGTTTCCACGCCCGCCACTGGCCGGGGAGAGCAGGAGCTCGACCCTGAAGCCTAACCGGAGGTCTTGTGATGAGAATCCTGGTGATGCAAGCATCCCCCAACCTGGACGGCCTCACCGCGCGTATGGCCAAGCAGGCAATGGCCGGCGCGGAGGCGGCCCGAGCTGAGACCGAGATGCTGGACCTGAGGAAGCTGAAGCTCGGAGCCTGCCTCGCCTGCGATGACGGCTGGGGCAAGTGCCGCCGCGAGGGCTATTGCATCATTGAAGACGACCTGGAGTTGGTGCGGGGCAAGATCGCGGCCTGCGACGGGTTCGTGCTGAGCACTCCGGTCTACTTCGGGGATGTCGCCGAGGTGGTGAAGAACGTCCTCGACCGGATTCGCCGCTGCGAGCGCGCTGGCCCGCTCGACCCCCGCGTGGAAGGCAAGTACGTGCTCGGCATTGCCGCAGCCGGTGGAGGAGGTGGCGGCGGCCCCACTTGCCTGGTGGCGATGGAGCGCTATTACGCGCATCTGGGGATACCGGTCTTCGACCAGATGATCGTGACCCGGCGCAGCGCCGACTACATGCTCCGGGCCGCCCGGGCCGCGGGCGAGCGGTTCGTCAGGCACATCGAGGAGCAGCGCCAGACCTGAGGTCCACTTCTGTCCGCAGCGCCCTCGGCAAGACAGGCATCACTTCCGCGCTACCTGCCGCGGTGTTCGGCGTCCCACTGCTCGGGAGTGACGTCGGGCGGGCCCGGGGCCGCGACCTCGGCATCCTCGACCATCTTCTCCCATTCCGCGCACCAGACCAGGGCCTTGCCCATGACGTAGTACACATTCCGCTCGGGCAGATAGCAGACCCGGATCCCGTCCGTGCTAAGGACTTTGAACCAAAGCCCCTTGTGATACTGGCTGCTGCATTTCCCGCTGCAGATCTTCGCGACACAACGCCAGCCCGCAGCTTTCCTCTCCTTGGCTTCCGTCTCACGCGAAGCGGTGCAGGCCGGCGGTGTGGTGTCGGCCTCCTTGGCAGCATGGGCATCCGGAGTAGAGTCCGGCGGCTTCGGCGCCGCGAGTTCCTCGTCTTCGACGACCTGCCACCATCCGCTCCCGTCATCCATCCAGGCGAGAGCCTTGCCGGCCACATAGTAGGCATTCCGCTCCGGCAGATAGGCGAGGGCCATGCCGTTGTTGTCAAGGCTCCTGATGTGCAACTTGGTATGCCACGTGGCCTCACCTCCGACCATGCCGGTGGTGCCGGCCTGGAAGAAGAAGCGGACACCCGCCGCTCTCATCTCCTTCACAACGCGCTCTCGTTGCGCCACCAGTTCGCTCGACTGCGGGGTGAAGAAATCAGCCACCACCGCGTCTTCCGGCATCTCGCTGTGGAAGGTCGAGTCCGGTATCTCGAGATCGTACTCGATCCATTCCGCTTTCTGGTAGAGTTCTCCGCCGTCGTACCTCTCCCACTGCACCACGAGATCAGTGTCAGGGTCAACGGCAACAACGACCTGGAGCGACTCCGGTTCGTCCGGCGCGGTGAGCACCAGTTGCACAGCATTCTTGCCATCAGGCATCTTCACCCAAGATGACCCTGTCACGCGCAGGCCGCCCGCTTTGGTCAGGTAGTCCTGTAGACCCGCCCTGCGGAAAAGGTCGAGGTAAGTCATGCCCTCTTCGAGGCCAGGGTAGCCGCCGGGCGGCCTGATCTCGGCAACACGAACGGGGCCACAACCACTCAATGTCACCAGCCTCGTGCCATCGTCAGCGGCCTCGCTGAGACCCTCGAGTCGCTCTCGGTACTTGGTCGGTCCCTTGACCCACATCTCCATTCGTCTGTGCGACCCGGTCTCGGGATCAAGCATCCATCCGACCAAGTGCGCGCTCTGCACCTGCCCCATCGCCCGCGCCACGTCGGCCAAGGCGATCGTGTGTCTCTTCGGGGCCAGGCAGAACCCGGTGGCGATCAGCACCGCCGCGAACGCAGCGGCGAAGAGCTTCCGGCGCGACACCGTCACGCGGGTTCGCGAAGCCCCGAGGCGCGCGGCCTCGACCATCGCCGCCAATGCCTTCTGCTTCGCCCGTGGCTTCGGCACAGCCCGGGCCGACCTGAGCAGGTCTGCCAGTTCCTTCTCCGGCCACTCAGTCGCCATCTTGTGCCAGCCTTTCTCGCGCTTTCTCCTTGGCGCGATAGAGCAAGGAGTCTACGGCTCGCCACGACCGGCCAGTGATCCCGGCGATCTCCTTCACCGAGAACTCGTCCACGAAGTGCAGCACCAGCACCTCCATCTCGGCCCCAGAGAGTGCCGCCGAGAGCAGCCCGACCTTGCGAGCTGCGTCAATGCGAGCGGGCAGGTCACGCTCTGCCACCGCCGGGGTGACAGGTGCCGCGGCGTCTAACGGCACCTGAGCCGAAGCCGGCACCGACGCGCGTCGGCGCTGCTTGCGCATCTCGCCTTGGATCACCCGCCGGGCAACGCCGTATAGCCAGGCGGACAGGTTCGATCTGCGAGGGTCGAAGCTGCGGATAGACCGGACTGCGGCCGCCAGGCTCTGAACCACGATGTCCTCGGCCAGTTCCTCATCGCCCCCCAGGCAGGAGGCCGCGTATCCGTGGAGCCTGGCGCCGAAGCGATCCCATAGCTGCTCGAAGCACCTGGCCTCGCCTCCCCTCAAGCCTCGTAGCAGGGCGACATCCGCGGCCCCTGGTGGGCCACCCGCCAAGTCGCGAGCCCCGGCCTCGGTCACTGGCCTGCCTCCCTGGCTGCCGATCGTTGCTGCGCCATCTACCCTCACTTACGCGAATCCGGGATCAAACACCGCGCTGCGGCCGCCCCACCCGCGCTGCGGGGGGCGGCTTTCGCCGCCCCCCGCTCTCCGTAGGGCAGGAGCTTGCTCCTGCCGCCGTTTGTTCCCTGGGCAGGTCAGGAACCTGCCTCACTGCTCATCAGTACTCCGGCGGCATCGGTGGTGCGGCCGGCTTCTCCTTCTCCGGCTTCTCGGCGACCAAGGCCTCGGTGGTGAGCAGCATGCCGGCGATGGAGGCGGCGTTCTCCAGTGCGTAGCGAGTCACCTTCGCCGGGTCCATGATACCGGCCTTGGCCAGGTCCTCGATCTGCTCGGTGAGGGCGTTGAAACCGATGCCAGCCTTCTCGTCCTTGATCTTCTCAACGACCACCGAGCCCTCGTGCCCCGCGTTGGCGACGATGGTGCGCAGCGGCTCCTCCAGGGCGCGCCGCACGATGTCCACGCCGATCTTCTCATCGCCCCGCGCGTTCCTGCGCACGGTGTCCAGGACATGGGCGACGTTCATGTAGGTCACGCCCCCGCCCGGGACCATGCCCTCCTCCACCCCGGCGCGCGCCGCCGAGAGGGCGTCCTCGAAGCGGTGCTTCTTCTCCTTCAGCTCGGTCTCGGTGGCCGCGCCGACCTTGATCACGGCGACGCCGCCGGCGAGCTTGGCCAGCCGCTCCTGGAGCTTCTCCTTGTCATAGGAGGAGTCGGTCTCGTCAATGGCGCGTCGGATCTGCTCCATCCGACCCTCAATCGCCTTGTGGCTCCCCGCGCCCTCGATGATGGTGGTCTCCTCCTTGGTGATCACGATCTTCTTCGCCTGCCCGAGTTCGTTGAGAGTCACGTTCTCGAGCTTCATGCCGAGATCCTTGGAGAGGAAGGTCCCGGCACTCAGGATAGCGATGTCCTCCATCATCGCCTTCCGCCGGTCCCCGAAGCCAGGGGCCTTCACCGAGGCCGCCTGGAAGGTGCCCCGGATCTTGTTGACGACCAAGGTGGCCAGCGCCTCTCCCTCCACGTCCTCGGCGATGATCACCAGGGGCCGGCGGGCCGCCGCCACCTTCTCCAGGAGTGGCAGGAGATCGGCGACCGCGCTGATCTTCTCCTCGTGGATGAGCACATAGGGGTCTTCGAGCACCGCCTCCATGCGCTCCGGATCGGTGACGAAGTATGGAGAGATGTAGCCCTTGTCGAACTGCATTCCCTCCACCACTTCCACCGTGGTCTCGGAGACCTTGGACTCCTCGACGGTGATGACCCCTTCCTTGCCCACCTTGTCCATGGCGTCGGCGACGAAGCGGCCGATCTCGGGATCATTGCCGGCGATGGCGGCGATGTGCTCAATCGCTTCCTTGGTGTCCACCGGCTTGGCGACGCGCTTGATCTCTCCCACCACCGAGTCCACCGCCTTCTCGATGCCGCGCTTGAGCAGCATCGGGTTCGCGCCCGCGGCCACGTTCTTCATGCCCTCCTCGAGGATGGCCTCGGCCAGCACGGTGGCGGTGGTGGTCCCGTCGCCGGCCACGTCATTGGTCTTGCTCGCCACTTCCCGGACGAGCTGAGCGCCCATGTTCTCGTAGGGCTCCTCCAGCTCGATCTCCTTGGCCACGGTCACCCCGTCCTTGGTGATCGTGGGCGAACCCCACTTCTTGCTGAGGACGACATTGCGGCCCTTGGGCCCAAGGGTCGCCTTGACGGCGGCCGCCACGGACCTGACCCCTCGCTGCAGGGCTCGGCGCGCGTCCTCACTATAGCAGAGCATCTTGGCAGCCACTGTACCTCCTCCTCCTCTCTTCAGGTTTGCCCCGACCGATGCGGTCAGCCCGGCGGGTGGTTGCGCTCCCGCTCGCTCCGGGCCTGGCTATTTCTTCGACTTGCTCTTCTTTCCCTCTGGGTTTATCGCCAGGACCGATCCCTCATCGAGGATGACATAGTCCTCACCATCGAGGGTGATCTCGGTCCCGCCGTACTCGGAATAGACCACGATGTCGCCCACCTTCACCTCCAGGGCAGCTCGCTCACCACTGTCGAGCAGCTTCCCAGGCCCAACCGCCACCACCTCGCCCTCCCGAGGCTTCTTGCGGGCCGAGTCGGGGAGCACGATCCCACCCTTGGTGACCTCCTCCTCCGGACCCGGCTTGACTACGATGCGATCCCCGAGCGGTCGCAGCATACCATCACCTCCCAAGACTGGTATGATTCAGATAGCCACCCGTCCGGTCTCCGCCAGGCCACACCAGAAAGCCGTTCGCTCCTTCCGGCGCAGTAGACGGCAGCGCACATCCAGACGACCAGGACGCACTGCGGCGATGAGGCAGCAACTCTCTCACAACGCTGCGGCGGTAGACCCACCGGCGGCTACCCGGTCCGACCCTATAAGATAGCGAACCCGCCTGGGCTCGTCAAGGGCCGCGAGGCCCACTCCGACGAGACAGGGCCGCAAAGCCATGCCCCGTCCGGGCCGCCCGTCATGAGCATTATAGCACAGGCGTCAAGGCCCGGCCGGCCGACAAACCGCGAGACTGGAGCCCGCCCGCTGGCCGCCTCCGGCCGCCCTTCACCACAGGTTCGCCACTAGGGGCGCCTCGCCGCGCGGGCGGAGCCTCAGCGCGCCCTTCTGGCAGACGCTCCGGCAGATGCCGCAGCCGTAGCAGGCCGTTGCGTCAACCGTCACCTTCTGATTCGCGGCGCTGTAGGCGAGCGCCCCGAACGGGCAGAGCCGCATGCAGGAGCGACAGCCGGTGCAGAGATCGGGGTTCCCCTCGGCCACCGTCTCGGCCCGGAACATGACCTTGACCCCCTGTACCAAGCTCGCCTTCATGGCCAGGCAATCGGCCCGGTCGCAGTTGCAGATGCCGCCGATGAAGGGGGTGACGAAGGTCCACACTGTGTGGCACAGCCCCTCCTTCTCGTGATCCGCGAAGGCCTGGAGGGCCTGCTCGCAGGTCAGCTTCTCCTGCCCGGCCAGATCCGGTCCTGAGAGGAAGCTGCTATCGAGGCCCTCAAGCACCTCCCCTAGCCCTCCTCCCGGGCCCAAGGTCACCCCGTAGCAGTAGCGCACCTCCCGGCCCAGAGTGGCGTGGCGGCAGATGCAGGGGACTCGCGCGATGGAATCCACGAACCCGAAGATAGCCTCCACGTCCTCCAGCGGTAGCACCTGGCCGAAGTGCATCTGCTTCATGCGCCGGGTCACCCGGCCCTTGATCGCCCTCTGCACGAACCCCGGGAGTCGGTTGAGCTTCTCGGCCGAGGCCGGGTCCCCGCTCACCTGGTCCTCCCCACTGAAGAAGCCCCTGATCATCTTGCGGCGCCGCACATCGCTCAACAGGTCCTGCGAGTAGTTCTTCGCCTGCAGATACCACTTCTTCCCTTCACCGTGGCGGTGACAGAACTCGCACATCTCGTCCTTCTCCTTCTAGCCAAGGCGATCCTCAAGTGGCGGAAAGCCCAAGCACCTGTTACCTTCGGTGGCCGGAGCGATGCTTCCTTCAGGCCCGACTGCTTCCCCGGCCATTGGCTGGTCACGGCCCTGGCCGAGACCGACATGGAAGGACGACACGTGCCGAGGGGGAATCCACCTGCGCGAGTTGACTCATCCAGCCGCATGATGCTGCGGCACAACCGATCTGGAGTGTGCAGCCATGGCCACCGCCACGCAGGTGTTCCCGGAAGTTGGGATCGAGGGGCGCCGGTTCAGCCGCGTCCTCCTGGGTCACAACCCGTTCCTGGGGTACAGCTACTACAGCCAGGCGCGGGCGAAGGAGTACGAGGCGAGGTTCGCCGACCAGACCCGGATCGAAGAGGTCATCCGCGCCGCGCTGGAGGCGGGGGCGAGGGGAATGGTCCTCTCCTTCGACCACCCCCGCCAGGAGATGATCGTCAGCGCGCTCGCCCAGGCGTGCGACGCGGTCGGCGTCGAGATCCCCACCTTCGCGATCCTCAACCCCGGATTCGAGCAGCAGACTGGTGTCCTGAGGCGAGCCAACGCACAGGTTGGGCTGCTTCATGGGCAGGTGACCGACAAGCTCTACCGGCCCGAGACTCGGGACTTCCGGCCGGAGTTCGCCGACCACATGGCGCGCATGCGCGACCTCGGCCTGGTGCCCGGGGCCTCAACTCACAATGCGGGCGAGACGGTCCCGGCGATGGCCGGGCACGATGTCAGCGTGATCAACGCGCCGGTGAACCTGCTCGGTTGGCACATGCGGCCCTCCCGCGAGGAGGCGCTGGCAGCTCTGGCGGCCACAGACAAGACTGTCCTCGCGATGAAGCCCCTGGCGATGGCTCGCATCCCGCCGGAAGAGGGGATGGCCTATACCCTCGGCCGACCGGAGGCGGACCTGGTGGTCGTCGGCCTCGCTTCCCCGGAGGAAGCGAAGGAGACCTTCGAGGCCGCGCTCCGAGTGATCCAGGCCGCCGGATGAAGCAGCGAACCCCACTGGCAAGAGGAGGCACTCATGAAGTGTGGGCTGATGAGCAGTTCCATGCCGGGCAGGTATGAGGACGTCATCGAGGAGTGCGCGAAGATCGGCTTCGACGGAGTGGAGCTGGATGTCGGCGCCGACTACGAGGCGAACTCGCTCTGGCAAGCTGATAGCAGGAGCAGAATCAAGCGCCTGCTCACCTCTGCACAGATGGAGCTCGCCTCCATCTGCCTGGGCACGTTCTGGACCTACAGCTTCGCCAGCCCCGACGAGGCGGTGCGAGCGCGGGCCCGGGAATTCACCGCGGATGCGATCCGGTGGTGCTCCGAGCTGGGCGCTCAGGTGATCCTGGTCCCGGCTACGCCGGGCGCGGCCGATGAGGAACCGGCGGCGGCGCGGGCGCGATGGATCGAGGAGCTCCGGAAGGCCGGGCCGCTGGCCGAGAGAAGTCAGGTCTACCTGGCCGTGGAGAACGTCGGGAGAGGATGTGGGAAGACGGCCGAGGCGCTGCTTGAGATCGTCAACGGTGTGGGCTCGCCCTTTGTCCAGGTGTACTACGACTTCGGCAACGGCCTCTCACTGGGGGGAGACCCCGCGGCCGAGATCGAGCAGCTCGGCAAGCGGATCGTCCAGGTCCACGCCAAGGACCCCGGCGGGCAGCACCTGGGCGAGGGCCGGCTGGACATGGCCAGCGTCTCCGCAGCGCTCAAGCAGATCGGCTACGACCGCTACTTGGTGTTGGAGACGCCGGCGACTGATGATCCCTCGGCCGCGGCGAGGCGGAACCTGGATTTCCTGAGAGAGCGCTTCTGAGCGGCCGGCTGGGGGCGACCCTGCCGGTCTGGTGCGAGAGCAAGGGGGCCGCGGGTGATCAAGCCAGGGTTGGCGTTGGCGTCTCTGCTCCTGGTCTGCGCCCTGGGGTCGGCTGTGGCCTCTGACTGGCATCATCCGCTCTACCTCGCTGGTGACGGCTACTGGCGCAAGCGCGTGCCCATCGCGGTCCAGAACGGCATGGGCCAGGCCGTGGCCGGGGCGCCGGTGACTGTGGCCATCGGACATGAAGCCGGGCAGGCCGATCTGGTCGGCGCGGCCGCCGAAGCGGCGCGCGTGGTGGATGCGGCCGGCGCGGAGATGCTGTTCGCGATCTATGGCCCCGACGGGCGGTTCATCACCAAGGGCCCCATCCCAGAAGGCAGCCTTCTCGGCATCCCCGCGGAGTGCCCGCCAGGTGGGACGGCCACGTACTTCGTCTACTTCGACAACCCATCGGCCTGGCCACCCCCGGACTGCCTCGAGGCTTCTTATTCTGTCCGCAACGGCGATGTCGAGCACGGCACTGGCTCAACGCCCGCCGCCTGGAGGCACGATGCCGGCGATGGGCAGCACGAGGCCTCCTGGACCATGGAGTGCGCGCACTCGGGCGCGCGTTCCCTGAAGCTGTTCGTGGCTGAAGGCGCGCCGCCGTCATGGATCTCGACCAGGCAGCGCGGGATCTACATCATGGCTGGCGCGCACTATGTGCTGCGCGGCTGGGTGAAGGCCCAGGACGTCTCTGGCTCCGCCGGCTGGTACCTGCATGTAGGCAATGCCTCCAACCCGATGCTGCTCAATGTTGGCGCCGTGCCTCCTAGCGGCACCAGCTACCACTGGACCGAGGTTGTGGCCGAGTTCGACGCGCCGGCCGAGGCCGACCGCGCCGAGGTTGGCACGATGCTCTGGGGATCAGGCGTCGCCTGGTTCGACGATGTCACCCTGGAGTGCACTTCGCTGCCCTCGCTCACCGCGGCCGCAGGCCCGGTCGAGACCCGCCTGCTCGTCGAGACCGGAGTCACGGCCGAGTGGCACGACGACGGTCCCACTGATGACATCCACTGGGACTATCGCTTCCCGGCGACGGTCGCCAACCTCTCTGATGGGCCAGTGGTAGGTCTCGCGCAGGTGGACATCTCCCCTCTGCTGGCGCGCCGGTGGATCAACCGGGACAGCATCCGCGTCACCAGCAGCGCCGCCCTCCTCACCCACTACCAGTTCGGTAGCTCAGTGCTGTTCGAGGCGACCGTACCGGCGCGCACTGCGCAGACCTGCTACCTCTACGTCTCCGCCGACCCCCGCGTTCCACCGGCCGCTGGGGACTATGCGAAGCTGCTGTCTAGCCCCAGGAACCTGGTCCGCAATCCGAGCTTTGAGCAAGGCGGTGTTCTGCCAGACGGCTGGCTCAGAGGAGACGCGCTCGCAGGAGCGACACTCGCTCTCGACCACCCGGGCCTGTTTGGGTCCCGGGCCGCCAGGCTCTCCGTGCCCGTGACTGCTGAGAAGACCTGGTACGGCTGGCACCAAGACGTGTCGGTGCAGCCTGGCAAGAGCTACCTCTACTCGGCCTGGGCGAAGTGCCAGGAGGTCAGCGACGGCGCCTTCGCGATCTACGCGCACTACCGGAACGCCGCGGGCGAGCTGTGCAAGTCCAGCCAGTACACTGACGCAGGCTCTCCGATGAGCGGGACGCGCGACTGGACCCTCATGGCGGGCGTCTTCCAGATGCCGCAGGACTGCGTCACCTTTCAGCTCCACCTCACGATGTCCGCACGCGGTACTGCCTGGCACGACGGGGTCGTCGTTGCGCAGGTCATCCCCGCGGTCCTCGGCAGCCTCGAGACGCGCCCGGAGAGGGGTGCGCCCGGCCTGGCCGTTTGGCAAGTCAACGCGATCACGAAAGTCTTCGAGGACGATCCCGCGCCGGAGCAGCCACAGTCCGTCCGCATCTCTGCCGCGCGCAACGAGAAGGAGCCACTCCAGCTCGCGGTCCGCAGCTCGACACGGCTCGACGGCATCACAGTCGAGGTCACTCCTCCGACCAGTGACCAGGGCGGGCAGCTCACCGACATCACCGTCGGCGTCGTGGGCTGCGTCCCAGTGGATCACCCGAGCGGCTACTACTCGAGCAATCTGCCGTCATGGCGCCGCCGATACCCGACCGGGTCAGGACAGTCTGACGGTTGGCCTGGCTGGTGGCCGGATCCTATCGTGCCCCGGGACGGGCTCGACCTCAGCCCCAACACTACGCAGGCCATCTGGATCACCGTGAGTGTCCCGAAGGATGCCCGTCCCGGAGACTACCTGGGAAGGGTGCGGCTGATGCAGAACGGCGGCGCGCTCGCTGACCTGCCTTTCACGGTTCATGTCTGGGACTTCACGCTGCCCGACGAGCGCCATCTGCCCGCCGTCTACGACATCCGTCTCAACCACCTCTGGGAGTCGCCCGGCAAGTCCATGACCCAGGTGCGGTCCGACCTGGAGGCCTTCATGTCCGCGCAGCGAGTCTGCCCGGACGCAATCTCGCCCGACCCGGCCATCACCTACCGCGATGGCGCTGTCACCGCGGACTTCGCCGCTTTCGATGCCGCGGCCGAGCGCTACTTCAATGAGCTGAAGCTGCCGCAGACCTACACGCCGGGGTACTTCTACTGCTTCGGCTGGGGCAACCCACCGCGCGAGTTCGCCGGCGAGAAGCCCTATCCCGGTGAGTATCCCTACAGCTCGGCCGACCCGAGCCAGCTCCGCCCGGAGTACAAGGCAGCCTACCAGGCCTGCCTCCGGGCCTACTGGGAACATATGAAAGCCAGGGGATGGGACCAGAAGGTGGTGCTCTACCTGAGCGATGAGCCCCTGGACTCCAACCCCCGCATCATCGCCCAGCTCAAGGCCCTCGCCGAGATGGTCCACGAGGTGGACCCGGCGATGCCGATCTACGTGAGCACTTGGCGCTACATAGCTGCATGGGATGGCTACATAGATGTCTGGGGAATCGGCCATTACGGCACCGTGTCACCGGAGACTATGGCCCAGGTTCGCGCCAGAGGTGACCGGCTTCGCTTCACCACAGATGGCCAGATGTGCATTGACACGCCCTACCTCGCAGTCGAACGCCTCCTGCCACATTACTGCTTCAAGTACCGCGTGGAGGCCTACGAGTTCTGGGGTGTGTCATGGCTGGTCAGCTACAACCCATACGAGTTCGGCTGGTTCCCTTACATCCACCAGAGCGACCAGCCGGGGGTCTCTTACTACATCCGCTATCCCAATGGCGACGGCTTCCTCGCCTACCCCGGCGGGCTGATCGGCCGCGGCGGTCCCGTCAGCTCCCTCCGGCTGGAGCAGGCGAGAGAGGGCGTAGAGGACTACGAGTACCTCTGGCTCCTTCAGACCTGCGTCGCGCAGGCCAAGGCCGCAGGCATGGGTATGGCCGCGGGCGAGTCGGCGCTCCAGCGCGCGCAGGAGCTGGTCACTATCCCCAACTCTGGAGGAAAGTACTCGACCCAGATCCTGCCCGATCCCGACGCCGTGCTGGCGGCGAGAGAGGAACTCGCCCTCGCCATTGAGGGCCTGATGCAGGCTCTCGGCGCGGCCGAACTGCCCACCTACAGAGTCTCTTGAATCATGGTGAGAGACCATGATTCAAGAGACTCCGCAGGAGATCGTGTGGCACCCTTCTGAGAGATTCTCTTGCATCAGGGGTCTTACCCTGATGCAAGAGAATCCGTAGCCGTCGGCAGCGTCCCGGGCGCTGCGGTCACCGGCCCCCAACCGGGAGCGTCATCCCGCCCACGGGAAGCACCGCGACTGTGGCGTCCTGGCCGGCGTGGGCGATGGCGCTGTCTACTGCCTCCTGCACGCTCGCGCCGTAGCCGAGGCCCATGTCCGCGGCTTGGTCGGCCGAGTAGCTGTCAGACACGAGCGTGACCTGGTATCTGGTCACCGCCTTCGAGTACACATAGTCGAAGGCGCCGCCGGAGGCGCTGATTTCGCCGGCCCGGATGAGTTCCATCAGCTTCTCCGGTGCCAGGGAGGCCAGCTCCCGGAAGCTGGTGCGGCTCTGCTTCGACCCCGGCCCTTCGGTGCAGGGCGCGACCAGGATGATCTCGCCCCCCGGCCGCACCATGGGCAGGGCCGCGTAGAGGGCGAATGTCGCGTGCCCGAAGCTGGCATCGCGGGGGCTCGCGCCGACCACCCCGATGTCGGCAACCTGCCCAACTCGCGCCCCGTAAGTGGCCAGATAGCGCCTGACCCCCTCGCGGTGGGCGAGCACCACATCGCCAGCCACAGCATCAATGATCTTCTTGCTCGGGCTGAGGATGACGTTTACGATCAGGTCCAGGCGCGCAAGGCGAGCGATGTCCTCCATGTCCTCGCGGATCGGGTTGCCGTCCGCGCAGCCGACGGTCACGTTCGGGTGGTCGGCCAGCGAGTGGTTTCTGTGGATGGTCTCATGCCCGGCCACCCCCGGCACGATGATCTTCGCGCCGCCGCCAAACCCAGCGATTGGGTGGGCGACGATGCCCCCGATGGAGATCCTCAGGTCCGCCTCCGCGACCGCGCGGTTGATCCAGACCGGTGTGCCCCGTGCGGACTCGCCCAGGTAGACCAGGTTCTCCTGGTTGTCGTGATTGCTGACCTGGAAGCGATCGAGCGCCTCCTTGCCCAGCTTCTGCTCCATGTCCTCGCGCGAGAGCTCCCGGTGCATGCCCCGGGCCATGACAATCGAGATGTCGCGATCCCGGTGGCCGCGCTGCGCGAGCTGCTCCAGCACCACGGGCAGCACTTTGTAGGCCGGGGTGGGCCTCGTCCAGTCATCAACCAGGAACACGATGCGCTTGCCGGGCGCGGCGAGATCGCCCAGCGGACCGGCGCCGATCGGCCTCTGCAAGGCGCGCCCGACCGTGGCCTGCTCTTCCTCGGGAGTCGGCTCACCGACGCGCGGGTAGTCGAACACAGAGAGCAGGTTCGCCTGCGGGATGTGGAACTGCTTCTCCGCGCCGGCATAGGGGATGGCGATAGTGGGCATGGTGCCTCCCTGAGCGAGGTAGCGCGACACTTCTACGGACGTTCGCGCAATGGAGTAACATTGCGCGAACGTCTTTCTTCAGGCATTTCCTCGCTTTCTCACGAATGTCGCCCATTACTTCGTTGGGCGAGATTCATTAGAGGTGAAGAGGGGTTCCTGCCCGACCCCTGTCTCAAGCCCCGAGTGCTACCCAAGCATCCCCTCGAAGAAGGCCGTCACTTTGCCTGAGGCCCAGGCCCAGCGCTGCGTCACCAGCAGCACGCCGATGAGAATCAGCAGCAGGCCGCTGAGCAATTCGATCACCCGGTAGTGCCGCTGCAGGAAGGAGAACGCCTTGAGCGCGTAGGCGAAGAGCACCCCGGCGAGGACGAAGCAGAGGCCGAGGGTCAGGCTGTAGATGCCATAGAGCGCGGCCGCCTGGGCGGTCGGGAGATGGGCCGCGATATCGTAGAGGGCCGCCAGCCAAGGGCCGATGCAAGGGGTCCAGCCAAAGCCGAAGGTGAACCCGAGCAAGGGGGCCGCCCCCAGGCCCACGGCTCTGCGCTGGAAGCTGAAACGCCGGTCCTGGTAGAGGAAG